>JGI24023J19991_10000815_pt1 | contig 24577 bp, 34 predicted proteins | sample Cruoilmetagenom1_FD_19991 | JGI IMG/M metagenome (IMG submission 19991) | reverse complement strand
ACATAACCATCTAAAATATCATCTTTGTCAATCACTGTTTTTAATTCATCTGACATTAATATATTTGCATATGTTTGATCAACTGCAATCGAAAGAACAGCATAAGGTTTTTGTAGATTTTTTACTAAATTTAGCTCTATATTCTTCATCATTTCCAGTCTAGTTTTTCTCTCTAGTTTTCTATCAATTCCATTATTTTCTTGTACATTAATATATAGATGTACACCAAGTTTTTCTTTTACTTCATTTCCAATTTCTAATATCTTATCTTGTGCTCTTGGATCAATTAAATCATCATGTGTAAGAATATATGGATTTGTATTCCCCATCAATGTTGTTATAAAAATTGTAACTAAAAAAAGTATTTTTATCTTCACTTATTTTCCTTTATTTAAACTAGTTTTGTATGCTACCATATTGTACTTAAATTATAATGAATAATATCTATTATAAGCTAACATTGTAACTAAAAAAACAATATCTTAAAAGATAAGAGATACAATATAATTCCTAAGATTTTTTTGATTGTTTGTGATGATACTTTAAAATATAATATATAATTCCCAATCATACCTCCAATATACGCACCAACTCCTACAACTAAAAGTAAAATATAATCTATTTCAATAACCGTTGCGTAACTAAAAAATGCAATAATTGAAGAAAATGGTATCACAAAAGATATACTTATTGCTATTTTTTTAGCATCATACCCACACAAAATAAGTATAGGAGAAATTATAGAACCTCCCCCAACTCCCAAAAATCCTGAAAAAAATCCGCCAATTGAGCCTACTATATATAATAGTAATTTATTTAACTTTTTATCAATATTTGTTTTTTTTATTCCAAAAATCATTACTGTCGCAATTATAATTAATGTTATTCCAAAAACTTTTTTTACAATTTGTGCATCAATACTCAATGATATTTTTGCACCTATATAAGCAAAAATCATAGAACTAATAATCAAAGGGATAACAAAATCATTTTCAAACAATTTTTTCTTAAAATTTAAATAACTTGTTGTAACAGTTGTGATAAAATTCACAAATAATCCGCTTGCCCTAGAGATATCAAAAGATAAACCAGTAAAATTTAGTGTTGGAACCAAAGCAATAGCTGAACCAATTCCAGCAATTGCAAAAATAGAGGATAAAATAATAGTAAGGATAAAATAAAGAAAATATTCCATTATTTTTTTATTCTTAACCTTGAAGTTTCTCGTACAAAATCCATCCCAATATAAAACTCTTTCATTAATATTAAAAGTAAATACTTTCCAAATTGTGTAGTTGTATAGGTATCTTTTTTTACAATCCCTAATAATTGCAATATTTGAAATAAAAATTTATTTTTTTTATATTTATCTGCAGTTATATTATTTGAAAATAAATCCAACATAAGCTGATATTGTACAATATCACATTGTTTGTATTTTTTAAAACGTTCCAATGAAAGCTTGCCTGTTTTTATATATTGTTTATACTTGTCCAAAGAAAATGTATTTATATATAAAGTATCTTCTATAAAACTAAAAGAACCTGAACCTAAACCTATATATTCATTATATTCTACTACATATTCATCAAAAGTATGAATATCTTTTTTTGCAAAAGTCCAAGATGAAATTTGATTGTATTTAGCTTTTAAAGTGTCAGTAATTATATTATAGAATTTTACTTCATTGTCTGTATCTAATCTTCCTAAATTTTTTTCAATTCTTTTTTTCACAGAAGGTGAATACATCAAAGGATAAAATGAAATTTGTTCTGGGTTCATTTGTAAAATTATCTCTAAATCTTTTTCCAACATTTGTTCTGTTTGACTTGGAAGATTAAATATAAAATCAAGATTTACAATTGGAAATTTTCCTATTGCTTTTTTGATATTTTCTAATTGCATTTTAGAAGAACCAAATTTTTTATACCGTTTTATTTTTTTAAGTAACTCATCATTTGTTGTTTGCACACCTACTGATAATCTATCTACATTTTTTGATAATAACGCAACCATATCGTCATCTATTAAAGGATCTGCTTCACAAGAAACATCTTTGATATTAAAAAGTTCTTTTGCATGATTTATTGTTTTTATCAATTCATCAGGTAAAATTGTTGTGGTTCCTCCACCTATGTAGAGTGAAATAAAATCATATCCCAAAGATTTAATAAGACTCATCTCTTTTCGTAAGTATTGAAAATATTCTCGTGCTTGTTCTTCTTGAAATTTAAATTTATGAAAAGAACAATAAGGACACAATGTTTTACAAAAAGGGATATGTAAATACAAAAGGTATTTTTTAGTTTTATTTGCTTTTGGTGGTACTATAGGTTTTTCAGTATATTCAAAATTTAAAAACTTTTTTGTCTTTTTTCTCATATACCAAGAGGCACATTTTACTATAAGTTTGTTCAAAACTCCATAGTTAAAAGCTATCTCCAATTCTAAACTATTAACGATTTGTCCAAGATAATGGTTTGGGTCTATTTGTTTCATAGGTTAGATTATATACCATATTTACTTTATTGGGAACTTTAAGTTCAAACTATCTGTACTTTTTGAAATTTATTAGTGAATATTTATCAAAATATTCACATAATAAATTAGTAACTTAATACTTGGGTATTTTCTTGTAACATTTTTGCTGCGATTACTGGTGGTTTTACAATACTTACTCCATCAATTAAATCAGCTTTTGTTTTTCCATTATTTGGGAAGTATGGTGGACAAACTCCAACACTTACACCATTTTTAATAAGACCTTGAACTAACTTATTTGGTGACATCCCTTTTGGTTTAAATGTAACCTCTTTTGCATCTTTAATAACTATATCAGCTGCTTTTGAACAAAATAGTACCTCCACATTTGCACCTTGTTTTTTTGCTTGTGTTGTAAGAACTAATCCCATAAGCTGTGTCATAGAATCTTCACTTGTAATAATAGTGAGAAGATCTTGCTTTTGAGAAGCACTTAATGTCAATGGTGCAACTATAACTGTTGCTAATAATAATTTTGAAAATGTTTTTTTCATTTTTTTCCTTTTGAATAATTTGAACCTGTATTTTATATATTTTTACTTATAAAAATATTAATTTATTATTATAGTTAATTTATATTACAAGTACCACTTGAACCAATTGGTTTTAATTTTTTTTGCAAAAACTTATAAATAAAATTGTTCTCTGTTAAAGAATTTTTATTAAAATAAACCTCTAAGCCTATATCTTCATTTGTTGTAAATACTAGTCCCATTTTACATCTTTAATGATGATTGTGCTCGTGGTTATGATGATCTCCATTACCATTGTGCATATTACCTTGCTCTACAAAATTAGCCATATCAACTCCATCAACTTTTGTTAATTGATTGTTTTTTAACTTTTTAATAACATCATTCAATAAAATTCTTTCATCTCCACTATGAAAACACTCTATATTTGCTTTTTGAAGTAACATAAAAGGGTTTTCACCCATATGATTAAAAACTACTTTAGTTACCCCTCTTGTAACAAACTCTTCTACAACTGCTCTCCCACTTTGTATCTCATTTTTCTCTATGGTGACTTTTTCACCATCTACAAAAGCAAACCATTTTGCCTTTCCAAAAAGTGTCATTACAGCTGAATTTTCTTTGTTTGTTTTTACTGGTATTGCTATCATCTATTCCCCTTTTTCAAATTTTTTAATATTTTTTATACACAATTGCATAGTTCCATATATTACCACAGGCCACAATGCCAACCAACTTAATTCATAAATATATTCCATTATCTATCCTTAATAATTATGAGCATCAGGTGCTTCAATCTCTTCTTTTGTTATTTTTACTTTATCCATACTATACCAAGCATAAGCAATATATGCTAATACAAAAGGAACCATCAACGAAACATAAGACATTACCATCAATGTATAATGGCTTCCGCTACTGTTCATAATAGTTAAACTACTTTGCAAATCTGGTGTAGATGGATAATAAGATGTACCATTAAACCCTACATTTAACAATATTGCCATAACAGTAAATACAATTCCAACACCTCCTGTTTTTATACAACAAGTTCTTCTAAATACAATTGCAGAAAATACTGCAAATATAACCATAACCACACCTAATAAAAACATCCCCAACACTATTGGCATCTCTATAAAATTCAAAAAATATTTATACTCTTGTATTGTTACAACTCCAGCCATATCCACAGCATATCCATCTTTTAACAAAATCCAAGCTATAAATCCTAAAAAGAATACTAAAAATAAAATCATATTATATTTTATAGACTCAATTGCTTTATTGAAAATTGGTTCATGATCGATACTACTCATAAAGTACAATGCTCCACTAATTTTTGCTAAAAAAACTAATGAAAAACCGAGTAGATAATTGTATGGATTCAGAAGGGCTTCTAATCCTCGTAAATCATTTTGCCAATCTACAAAATTATTATCAGTTAATAGAAATTCACTTCCACTAAAAAATGTACTAATAGCAACTCCTAATAAAAATGTTCCTAAATTTCCATTTATTTTTAAAAATATCTCATAAGTCTTTTTCCCTAGGAAGTTATTAGGCTTTGTTCTATATTCATAGCTAACTGCTTGAATAATAAAACAAAATAAAATAGCAATCCAAACCCAATATGCTCCACCAAAACTTGTAGCATAAAATAGTGGAAATGCTGCAAACAAAGCTCCACCAAAAAGTACAAGTGTTGTAAAACCTAATTCCCATTTTCTCCCTATAGAGTTTATAAGCATAGTTTTTTCTGTCTCATTTTCACTTAATGTATCAATAAGTGTTTGTCCACCTTGAACAAACATTATAAATACAAATAATCCACCTAAAAGTGCAATAATTATCCACCAATATTGTTGTAGTGTTAATAGTTCTAAATTACCAAATCCCATCTTAGTGTTCCCCCTCTGGACCAATTTTAATCTGTTTGGTCATAATTTTTATCTCAGCTATTAATAAAAGTGTAAATAGTGTTGCAAACATAAAGAAACTTATCATTACATTTGTAGTTGCTATTTTAGTTGCTGCAATCCCTACAGGCATCAAATCTTGTATAGCCCAAGGTTGACGTCCAACTTCGGCAACTACCCAACCAGCTTCTCCTGCAATATATCCTAAAGGGATACTCCAAACAGCGGATATTAAAAGCAATCTATAATCACTAATATCTTTTCTCATTGAAAAATAAAGGATAAGTGCAAATAGCAAAGTAAACCAACCACCTAAAGTAACCATTATGTGAAATGCATAGAATGTTGTTGCTACTGGTGGAACTATCTGTTCAGGTGACTTTAAATAGCCATATCCAAAATATTGCATATTTTTTTCTAATACAGCTCTTGCTTCCTGAGCTTTTACCATATTATTCTCTTTTTTTGCCTCTTTATAATCCTCTAAAGCTGCTATTGCAATTTTTCCTTTGTCTATTTTTGTTTGGGCGCTTACAATACCTTGAAGTTCATTTCCATAAACCAAATCTTTAAGTCCAGGTACATAAGCATCTATATCACGATATCCAAGCAGTGCTAATGCATATGGTATCTCTAATTCAAAGTTATATGTATCTTCACTATTTCTTAATGTTTTTTTATTATTTAAAATTCCAATGGCAACTAACCCAGCACCCTCTTTACCTTCATATAAGCCTTCCATAGCTGCTAATTTTACTGGTTGTTTCAATGCTACTTGATGTGCTGATTCATCTCCAGTAAATATTAAAAATAAACTTGTAATAAACCCAAATGTTGCTCCTATTATCATAGATTTTTTAGCAAAAATTACATCTCTACCTTTAAGTAAATACCAAGCAGATACTCCAACTACGAACAACGCAGCCATCACATAACCACTTCCTATAGTATGTAAAAATTTACTTATAGCAACAGGACTTAATAATACATCCCAAAAGTTCATCATCTCATTTCTTACTGTATCTGGATTAAATTCCATCCCAATAGGATACTGCATCCAGCCATTAGCTACAAGTATCCAAAGAGCTGATAAATTTGAACCAATTGCTACAAGCCATGTTGAAAGTAGATGAAATTTTTTACCCACTTTTTCCCAACCAAAAAACATAACAGCAAAAAAAGTACTCTCCATAAAAAATGCTAAAATACCCTCAACAGCTAATGGTGCCCCAAATATATCTCCCACAAACCAGCTATAGTTAGCCCAATTTGTACCAAACTCAAATTCCATTATAATACCAGTTGCTACTCCTATTGCAAAGTTTATTGCAAATAAAGTCATCCAAAATTTTGTTGTTTTTTTCCAAAATTCACTTCCAGTTTTTACATATATCGATTCCATTATTGCTACAATAAAACCAAGTCCTAGGGTAAGTGGTACAAATATCCAATGATATATGGCAGTTAATGCAAACTGTGCTCTGCTCCAATCTACTAAATGTTCTTCCATTTTATTTCCTTTTCAAATTTTCATAGACAAAATTTACTTTTTCATCATATGTTTTGTATTCACTTTTTAAACTTTTATCATGGATAAAATAGTTTAAAAACAACAAAATAACAGCTAATTTAATAAATATTATTTTCCATAAAGTTTTACCAACTTTCATATTTTTAAAACCTTCGTAATAAATCAAATAAATATTTTTTATAGTTATCATTATCTTATTCCTCAATACATATTTTTCCCTGAAAGATATGTTGTACTGTTCTTATAGCCACAAATAGTATAATCAATAAAGCTGTTATCATAAAAATATATCCAAAGTATTTATATACAACAATATTTGTAATTTTATAAGCCAACATTGATGCAATAGTAACAGCAGTTACTGGAAATGTAAAAGCCCACCAAGATATAAAGAATTTTAGATTTAAAAACTTTTTATACATAAACAATAGTAAAAAAGTAAAAAATAAAGCTAAGTTATATAATGAATTAGCAAACATATCAAACTCTCCACCATTCATCTTGACATATGCAATAAACGCAATTGAAGGAGGTGCTATAAATATAAATAAAGTTGGTATAAATTTACCTGCCAATTGATGATGGAAAATAATTCTATTGATTAAAATTGCTGTTAATATTATCCAAAAGAACATACCAATAGAAAAATAGTACATCAATAAGTTGTTATCAATAAATCCAACACCAGCAACAGGTACTAATACATTACCTACTATTGGTATAAACCAAGCTGGATTTGAGTGATGTAGTTCTAGGTTTCTATCTATCCAAAAACTTATAGTTTTAAATGTAAAATAAGTTTGCAAAATTGTACCAATAGTAAAACAATAATATGCAATATCTTTATTTACTGATTCAAATGCAATTGATATAAGTAAAAAGGAGATTGATACCGTAGCAAAAAAGTTTATCCTAATTGGATGGTTAAACTCTTTTTTTACTTCATCAATATATCTTAATATTTTCAAAATATATAATACTGCTATTACAAAAAATACTGCAACATCAAATAGCAAGAATCCTTTTCCAATAAAGCTTGGTATTCCAAATAATTGATGCCCTTTTTCAAATACAATAGTAAGCCCAGATAGTCCCATAACAATTGCAAACATCATTATTGGAAAATTTTTTAATCTATTTAATTCCACCATTTCACACTTTTGTTCAGATACCATAGTAAACTCCGCTAAATATTATTTTTTTGTTAATCATTTCATTTTTCCTATAAATATGTTGTTATAATTTGTGATATTGTAAAACAGTAAGTTTAATTTGTAGAACAAGTACCTTCTCCAGTACTTTTTTCTAATTTGTTTACTATTAACATATCAATTGATTTTTCAACTGTTTGTGATACTTGATCAAAATATAGGTCAAGTCCTGCTTTTTTAAAGCCTTGTGCAGGAGATCCACCAATACCACTTACAACAAGTGCATCTGGATTTAAATTCATAATATTAGTTACAGCATTTCCACACGCTCCATTATTATGACCTGGATTTTCTTGAACTTCAACTTCAACAATTTTATTATCTTCTAGTGTTACTATTGTATAAAATTTTGCTTTTCCAAAATGTGCACCCCTTTTACTTAAATATCCCATATTTTCATCTGTTGGAAATACTACTCTCATCTTTAATCCTTTTTAAAATTGTAATTGTAATTTATTTGATTTAAAAGCATCATATGCCTCTTTTACACTCATATCACCAGCACCCACATACATTTTAGCATTAACACTTTTTAAAATTTCTAATGCTTTTTGACCAGCTCCATTGCCTGTTATAATAACATCTGCATTTAGTTCTAGAACTTTTTTTGAAGTTTGAAGACCAGCTCCATGCTCCATAGATTCAGTTTCACTATTTAATACCTCTTGTAATGTATTATTACTATCGTCATAAACTAAAAACATCTCTGTTCTTCCAAATCTAGGATCCATATGGCTATCCCAAGTGTTCCCTTTTGTTGTAAATATTATTTTCATATTAATCCTGTAATCTTTTTTTTATTTTTTCCCAAATTTGTTTAATAGATTGTGATAGTTCACAATCTATATCAAATTCAACTATCGTTTTTGCTAAACTCATAGCTTTTGTGAAGTTCTCATCATACTCAACTTTTGCTACAACTTCAACTTTCTCTTTTATTAAGAAATCCTCTATCTTTGTTGTTACTACATGATTTAAATCATATTTATTTATGATACAAACTACATTGAGATTAAAAGTTTGTGTTAATTCATATACTCTTTTTAGGTCATGTAGCCCTGAAACAGTTGCTTCAGTTACAAGAACTACGAGATTTGCTCCACTTAAACTTGAAATAACAGGACATCCAATACCTGGACTACCGTCTGTTATTACATATCCTTTATCCTCTTGTAAAGCGAGTATCTTAGCTTCACTTTTTACTTTGGCAACAAGTTTTCCACTATTTTCAGCTGCAAATCCAAGCTTTGCATGTACCATTTTTGCACCATTCTTTATATCTGAAGTATAGATATCACCAGCTTTTTGTGTTTTCATAGATATAGCATCAAATGGGCAAACTCTAAAACAATAACTACATCCTTCACAAGATATATCATCTACTATATGAAAATTAGGCTCTTTAGAAATAGCACCAAATCTACAAACTTCAAAACACTCACCACAATTTGTACACATATCAGGATTGATAATAGCCAATTCACCGCTTTTAAAATCTTTTTGATTATCAAAACTAGCATCAAGAAGCAAGTGCATATTTGCAGCATCTACATCACAGTCACAAACAACAGCATTCTTACCTTCAAGATATGAAAAGGCTGCACTAAAAGATGTTTTTCCTGTTCCACCTTTTCCAGATATTACCACTACTTCTCTCATTTAATATCTCCTATAAATGTAACTATCTCATCCAATGAATCTTTAAAATGCTCTATTTTATCATATATTAGCTCACCTTTTGAGTATAGTTTTGCAACCTCTTTGTCATTTTGTATCTTAGTGATTATTGGTATATTTTGCTCTTTACAATACTCTTCAACTCCATTATTACCTATACCATATCTATTGATTATCACACCATAGTTTTGTTTTAACACTTTCATAGTCTCAACTGCAAGGTGTAAATCATTTAGACCAAATGGTGTTGATTCTGTAATAAGTACTACAAAATCACTAAATCTACTAGCTTCAATAACAGGACAAGATGTACCAGGAGGAGCATCTAAAAGTTTGATATGATTGAGATAATTTTCATCAACATACTCAATTGTTTGAGCTATAAGAGGTACTGCCATCTCTTGCCCTAAATCCAATCTACCCTCAACCAAATCAAATTTATTAGTTTTAAAAATAGAGATTTTTCCTATTGGTGATGGTTTCATTGGTAAAGAGTCTGTTGAACACAATTCACTACAAGCATAACAGCTATGACAAAGTGCTGGGAATACTCTTATCTCTGTAGGTAAATTTAATATCGCATTAAAATTACAAACATCTGCACACTCCCCACAAAGTGTACAATCTTGCTTATTCCAAGAGGGTATCATCTTGTTTGATATTTTTTCCTCTACTAAATCACCTTTAAAAAACAAAGCCCCATTTGGTTCCTCTACATCAAGATCTGCTAAAACAACTTTTTTACCTAAAAATGTTAGGTACGATGCTAAATTTGTAGAAATGGTGGTTTTCCCAGTACCACCTTTTCCACTTGCTATTGTTATTTTCATATCTACTTGCTACTAAATCTACGATTATTTGCTTTTCCTCGACCAAGTCCCTTACCAAAACCATCGCCGTTACCTTGACAAACTTGATTGTTTCTCATTATTCTACCTTGCCCTCTTCCAGCACCAGTTCCATCTCTTCTACCAAAACAATTACCTCTTCCATTTTCTCTCATAATTTATCCTTTTAAATTAATTATATAGTACTATTTATAACATATGTTCAGAATTATATCAAACATATGTTCATTTGTCAAGATATTTATAGTTTTTATGATAATTATTATCAAATTTAATTAATTAGAGAATTTAAAGATTAAAGAAAATAACTATTGTTTTTTATATTTATGTTTATAAATTTAGTTTCTGTATTTTTAAGTTAATAAATTATAATTTATTCTTTCTTATCAGTAGAATCAGGATCGAATTCACAACATTGATGTATTGTTTTTTCTGGATATTTTATATATTCATAGCCTTGATTTAGTGTATATATTCCAAAAAGTATTACACTTAGTGATGCAATTTTTATCATCATATTTCTAAAGCCACTATTTTTATAAAGTCCTACAAAAAAACCTAGACTAAATAATGCAGGTATAGTACTAAGACCAAATAATAACATTACAAATGCACCATAAAAAGCACTACCTGTACTTGCAGCTGTTACGGCAAAAAAATAGACTAATCCACATGGTAATAAACCGTTTACCATACCTAAAATAAAAAAACTAATAAGTGTTTTCGTTTGTAAAAGATCTCTAAATAGTTTTTTATACCATGAACTTGTCGACATTGAATGCTCAATAAGTGTTAAAAATTTAATTTTACCAGATAACGATAAACCTGTTAAAACCATAAATACACCAGCAATTATTAAAAGTGTTCCATTTGCAAGATTATTAAACATTGCTACTCCACCAACATAACCAAACATCGCTCCAAGTAGAACATATGTTAAAACTCTACCAAGAGAATATAACAAATGAGCAAAAGATTGTTTTGATTTACTCCATTGATCTTCTATTTTAGTACTACTATAAGCTATTATTATTCCGCCACACATACCGATACAATGTCCAAACGAACCTAAAAATGCTATTGTTATTATTGAAATTACATCTATCACTTCCAAATTATTTTCCTTTTATTATGAACATATGTTTGTATAATAGCATTAGTATGAACATATGTCAATATAGTTTAATAAATATTTTGATAAAATAAGATACAAAAGGATGTTTATGGGTAGAGATAAAAACAAAAGGGTAATTAATTTTAAACCGTCTTTTACTATTTTTGCTCCTTTAAATAAAAAATCTACAGGTAAATCAAATATATTAGATGAAGAGATAGAAGCTATATATCTTATGGATATATTAGGATTATATCAAGAAGAAGCTGCACAAAAAATGGAAGTATCAAGACCAACATTTACAAGAATTCTAAAAAATGCTAGAAAAAAATTGGCAAATGCTCTTGTAAGTGGACATAATATTGAGATACAAAGTGATTCTGTTGATTATATAGTCGCTGTTTGTTTAAGTGATGAAGATAATTTTATAGATATATCATCAAATATGAGGTATATCTTTTTTTATAAAATAGAAGATAATAATAATATAACTTTACTTCATAAAATTGAAAATCCAATGATTGAAAAAGATCAAAAACCAGCAGTTATAATACCTAAAATATTTTTAGAAAATAATGTAAACTTTTTTATTAGTTCAAGAATAGGTGAAGGATTAAAAAATTCACTATTATCAAAAGGTATTCAACCAATTATTAAAAGTAAAATTATTAAAAAAGACTTAATTGTTAAATAAAAAAAGATTATAGTTAGGCTGAGATTACAGAAAAATCTATTATCTTTATAAAATAAAAAAGGGAAGAGCATAAGCTCCTCCCTTTTTTTAATTATCTATTAAAATTATCCAACAAATACTCTAGAAGAGTCTAAGAATGATAATACTATTGTAACTACTGCTGTAATACCTAGCAATATCCATATAACTTTGTACATATCCATATCTATTCTCCTTTATTTATCCACATTTTATGATTTTCAGGACTATTCATCTTTAAAGCATTTAAGTCTTGATTTATCTCATAAAAGTTTTCAGCATTTGATTGTTGAGCTACTATTGCAAAGTAACTCAATACACCTAGTATAGACAATAATAATACAGTAGCTATTAACATACCTGTAATACCATGTTGTAAACTAAATAATCCACCCTCTGTTTTAGGGTCTATTTGTGAACTTCCAACCATACTATTCTCCTATACTTCTTAGATAAGTAGCAACTGCTTTATCTTGAGTTTCTGTTAATCTACCCTCAAAATTAGGCATTGTACCTATTATACCTTTTTTACCATGCTTTAATACATTGATAACTAAAGCATCGTCATACTCTACAAGATTTGGTGACATACCACCCATACCTTTACCATCTACACCATGACAAGAAGAACAAACACCAGCAAATATATCTGCACCAGCACCAGTATCTTTCATACCATTTGCAACATAGTTAGATACAACTTCTATTTCAGAATCTGTAATTGGCATACCTGTATTAACATTAATTAAAGCTTCTTTACTTGGCATCATACCTAAAGCATAACCTAAGTTACCAGCAGGATTAGAACCAAGTGCTAAAGAACCTTGATTAACAACATTTTTAACTTGTTCAACACTCATTCTTTTTGTAAGATTATGAGCTTTACCGCCAATTCCTTCACCATCAACACCATGACAAGGAGCACATTGTACTAAGAATACAGATTGACCCATACCAGATAACTCTTGTTCTGTGATATTGTCCCATTTAGATTCAAATTTTGCATTGTACTCTAATGTCTCCTCATTATACTGACCAATTTGTGAAAATTGGCTTGTTGGATACCCTATAAAGAAATACCATAATTGCCAAACCATTGTAGCAATAAATAACATTCCCCAACCTACAGGAATGTTATTTTTGTACTCACCAATACCATCCCATTTCTCTTCAGCCAACTCACCAGTTGCTGTATCATTTTTAATCTGATTTACATACTTTAAGGCTACGAACGTTGTAATACCAATAATCGCAACACCACCAAGCATTGTAAGGTCATTGATATAATCTTCACCTAACGCAAATGAGTCACCTGCCATGAAGTAAGTTCCTGTCATAAGTGCTACGATAAGAATAATCCCACCTATTACCATAGATTTCATATTAGCAATCTCCTTTTAATTTTTTATATTAGTCAAAAAAACACAACTATTTGTTGTCTTTTTTATCCTTTGTTTTTTCTCTCTCTTCTAAAGGCTTCGATTCTATACTATCATCCAAAACAAGATCTGAATATTTTTCAAAATCTCGGTAATTTTTATCACCTTTTTTGTTTCTTTTGTAGATAGAAAATGCATAACTATAGAATACGATACAAATCAGTGCAAGTAATGCAAATTTTGCATATCCTTGTACTGTCATAAGTGTTTCATATTCCATGTGTAACCTTTATTTTAAAGAATTCATATATGCAATTAAAGCTACAATTTCCGGAATTTCTCCAGCAGCAACTGCATCTTTTACGCTTTGATTTTTCATGTCAGCAACTATAACTTTTGCATCTTCTAACGCAACAGCTTTCGCTTCATCCCATGAACCTAATTTTGGCATACCCTCTTTATCATATGGTACTGCAAACACTACTTTCTGTGTATTTGCATTTGCATATGCTGTTGCAACATCTGCTTTGTTTGTAAACATATGTGCATAGTTAGGCATAATTGAACCTGGAACAACTGAAGCTGGATCCATCATATGGTTCTCATGCCAATCTGTTGTTCTATAGTTTCCAACTCTTTGTAAATCTGGACCTGTTCTTTTTGATCCCCATAAAAATGGTCTATCATAAGCATATTCACCAGATAATGAATACATACCATATCTATCAGTTTCTGATTTAAATGGTCTAATTAATTGTGAATGACACGCGTTACAACTATCTTTTATATAAACTTGACGACCCGCTAATTCTAAAACAGAATATGGTTTAGTATTAACTAATGGTTGAGAAGATTTAGCAAAATCAGGAATAGCTTCAACTAATCCTGCAAACGCAACAAATAAAAATAAAACTACCGTAAAGAAAAACGGTCTTTGTTCTAACCAATGAAACATAATAACCCCCTTCTCTTAAGCGCCCATAGGCGATGCATTTATAGGCTCTTTATCAAGAACTCTAGCTGCTGTAGCTGTTTTATAAATATTATATGTAAACATAAAGAATCCAGTTAAGTATAATAATCCACCAACTGCTCTAATTGTGTAGTATGGTTGAAGTACTGTAACTGTATCGATAAATGAGTATAATAAAGAACCATATTCATCATATGCTCTCCACATCATACCTTGTGTAATACCCGCGATCCACATAGATGTAAAGTATAATACAATCGCTGTTGTTTGTAACCAGAATTGTGTTTCCATTAATGACTTAGAATAAATCTCTCTACCATACATTCTTGGTGCCATATGGAATAAAGCCGACATAATCATAAATGCAACCCATCCAAGAACACCATCATGTACGTGACCAGGAATCCAGTCAGTAAAGTGAGCAATAGCATTAACAGATTTAATAGCTTGAANTGGACCTTCTATTGTTGATAACATATAGAATGTAGAAGCCATAACCATAAATTTAATTAATGGTGATGATTGTAATTGATTCCACTCACCTTTCATAGTTAAAAGCATATTAATTGCAGATCCCCATGATGGTAAAATAAGAACAACAGACATGGCACTACCCATAGTTTGCATCCAATCAGGAACAGTACTATAAATAAGGTGATGTCCACCAGCCCATAAATAAACAAACATTAATCCCCAAAATGAAAGAATAGAAAGTTTATAAGAATAAACATTTTGTCCAGATTCTTTTGGTAAGAAATAATAAATCATCGCAATAATTGGTGTAGTGAATAAAAATGCAACAGCATTATGTCCATACCACCATTGTACTAGTGCGTCATTTGTACCTGAATACATTGAAATAGAATGCATAATAGAACTAGGTGCTCCATTAGCAAATAAAATTGTTGGAACTTCCATATTGTTAAATAGATATAACATTGCAATTGCAATGAAACATGCTATATAATACCATAAAGAGATATATAATGTTCTCTCTCTTCTAATTCCAACTAAACCAAATATTGAGATACCCCATAGTACCCACCATATAACGACTAATACATCTAATGGCCATTCTAATTCAGCATACTCTTTTGATGTAGTAATACCAGAAATTAGTGTTACAACAGCTAAAAGAATTGTAATGAAATATAAAGCAAAATGTAATTTTGCTACACCCATTAAAAATGGTGACTCTTTTAAAGACACCTTTAATACTCTTTGTCCTACATAATACCATGTAGCAAAAATACCACTTATCGTAAAACCAAAAGCAACACTATTTGTGTGTAAAGGTCTTAACCTACTGAAAGTACCATACTCACCAGCCAAGTTACTTAAAGCTGGAAATGCTAATTGAAATGCTAATATAACACCAACTGTCATACCAATGATACCAAACAGAATTGTTGCAAAAGTAAAGGCTTTCGCTATCGAGTAATCATACTCAATTGGTTGTGCATTGTCTTGCATCAATCTCCTCCTAAAATTTAAAATAAAGTCACGAATTCGTCACTTATGATAGCATTCTAACAGATTAAAATTTAAATCAATCTGAATTAGTTAATTGTTTGTTAATTTATTTTAATTAATTATAAAATTTAATTCTAATTTAAGTAATAAATTAATCTAGAATTAAGAATTGGTAATGTATAGTTCCCTCATATGTTTATTTAAAGGAGACAAGATGGGTAGTAAAATAACTAAAGGAATTATATCATTAGTAAGTGTTGTATGTATAAGTACTTTCTCTTATGCAGATGAAGAAAAAAAAGTGATTGATCCTATGTTGGCAATACCAACAGCACAGGTTCATCAAACTATTGATAAAACGATTCAAGATTTAGCAAATAGGTTATTTAATAGTAGTAAAGTCACAAAAGAAGAACTCAACGATATTGCTATCACTTCATTTGTTGATTTACATCAATTTGATAAAACTACTCATTTTGGAAGAACTTTATCTGAAGGTTTTTTTGATGAATTATTCATTAGAGGATTTAATGTAAGTGATTTTAGAGGGCAAGGGACACTTTCAATTAATAAAGAAGGTGAATATTTTCTCACTAGGGAAATAAAACTTTTAGATAAAGATATACAAAGTGGTTATGTTCTAGTAGGGACTTATACTACATTTGAAAATAAAGTTCTTATAAATGCAAGAATTATGGATAACCAAAGTGGAAAAATACTTGCAAGTGCAAGGGCAAACTATGTTACAAATGATTGTAAAGTATTACAAAATTGTAAAAAACAAAGAATTATAAATATTGTTTCTAGCAGTTATAAAAAAAATCATTCTAGAGAAAATATAAGTGCAGTTGATAAAAAAGAGATTCGTCTAAAACAACACTTTATCACAAAACAACCAATGGAGCAAGAAGAAGTTGTAGAAGTGAAAACTAAAACTCAATTTCCACTTGTTAACCTTATAAAATAAAGGATAAAAAATGTTAAAAAACATATTAAAACTAACTTCAATTGCAATATTATCAACAACAAGTTTAACTGCAGACAAAGTAACAATTTCAAATGATGGAACAGGTGATTTTTTGATATCACCTTTATATATAGCAAAAGGTGACATCTGTAGTGAAATAAAAGTTTTTAATACAAATGAAACAAGTTCGATTTTAGCAAAAGTTGTATTTAGAGAAAAAATAGCTTCTCATGAAGTTGATTTACCAATTTTTTTATCTCCAGGTGATGTATGGTCAGGTACTGTTTGTGAAATAAACAATAAAATCATCTTAAAAAGTGATGATGAATCAAATCATCCAGCTGCATTGGAAACTTTAACGAAAGGTAAAGATTTAACAGAACATAGCAAAAATGCAGGTTATAGAAATGTTGATGTGGCAAGAGGATATGTAGAGATAAATGGGAAATCTTTTGAAATTAAAGAACAAGAAAAAGATAATTTAGATTTTTCAAGAGGATATGTGGAAGTTTATCCAATTGCACAATACTATGAAGGTAGTAGAAAAAAAGTTCCTAAAAATTTTTTAGTTGATAGATGGGATAGATTAATTGATAAAGATAAGTCAAATCCAAAGCTAAGTAAATTTGGTATTGATAGTTATAGCTTAAGTGGATTAGTGTCATTTCAAACTGAAAACCAAGAAACTGCTTCAATTCCTATGAAAGCATTTAAAGGTGCTCATGATAAACTAGTTCTTGGCGAAGTTATCAATTTCAGTAGCCAAACTAAACCTGAAGAGTTACTAGGAAAAGATAAAGTAAAAGAGATACTAACACTATTGCAAAATGAAAGATTCTCATTTACTTATGATAATGCTGGTGATTGTCAATATATTAATATTGTATTCCCATTTAGTCATAAAGAGAAACAATCAAGAAAATTTAAATTTACTATTAGAGATATGAATGAAAATAAATATACTATGATTTTCTCACCACGTTCAAATATAGTAAATGAAGTTGGATATATTTCTGTAAGTGATTTAATCAAACTTACAAGAGATTCCGTAAAATACAAAAAAGGTATGATTCAAATAACTGGACTTACCAATAATGACGAAGTACAGTTAGGACAAAACAAAACTGCTTCAATTATACCAACTATATCAAGGGTAAAACCAATAGGTGGAAAAGATATTATGATAAATGCAAGTTATCTACCAACTAGAAAATAACTTGCTTTAACCTTTCTTAAATAAAAAAACAATATAATCTCAGTAATTCTATACTGAGAGGTTTTTATGAAATATATTCTATCCATTGCATTTGTGTCCTTATTTTTAAGTGGCTGTCTAAAAAATACATCATTTAACGAACCAAAAACATATAAAGAAAAAGTTATACAAGAGGTACGAAGTGCTGACTATAATGGGCCTTATGCAAAAACAGATAATGTCTATCAAGACTTAAATGGTGCAATCGTATCAATAGGTGATCAACTATTTACATCAAACACCTTTTCCCAAAAAGAAGCCCCTAGTATAATTCTTACATCATTTGTAAACTTAAATGAGCTAGAAAGAACAAGCACTTTTGGAAGAGTACTAAGTGAAAGTATGTTTAATGAACTTCATATTAGACATTTTAAAGTAACAGACTTCAGAGGTCAAGATGCAGTATCTGTTAATGCCAATGGAGAATTTCATATAACAAGAGATGTTGAAAGGCTTAAAGATCATATAAGTGCTACTGAATTTATAGTAGTAGGAACTTATGTGAAATTTGAATATGATAGTGTTTTATTAAATGCAAGAATTTTAGATTCAGAAAATGGTTCGATTATTTCAACTGCAAGAGTTATCTATAAACCAAATGATTGTAAACTTTATAATCTTTGTAATATAAAAGAAGCAGATATTAGACCTGCTGACTTTGGTATTGATATAGTTAAAGATAAGTGTTCTGGTGATAATTGTCCTGCAAAAAAATGTAAAGATGGAATATGCGACAAATCAGCATTATACTAGTAGTTTCGTTTTTATTAAGTGGTTGTTCTATCATTAAAGAAAATGAAGATTCTTTTAAATTTAAATATCTTCATCTCACAACAACAACTAATTTTGATACTTTAACTGAAAACTTATTGGAACAACTTTGCCCAACTATCTCAAGTGTAAATGGAGGTAAAGCTCCTATATATGTAGTAGATTTTGTAAATGTAAAAGATTTTCAAAATAACTCAGAATTAGGATTTATGCTTTCTGCTGAAATAAAAACACAAGTTACACAACTATGTAACACTCCTGTTTATGCAATTGAGTATTCTAAATATCTAAAAATTGGTCCAAATGGTACAAAATTTTTATCAAGAGATTTAGATGAATTAAATAACCAAAAAATAAATCGAAACACCTATGCACTAGTAGGAACTTATGCCTTTACACAAAGACAATTAATACTATATCTAAAACTGATTGACTTAAGTAATGGTGTGATACTCAAATCTGCAACACAACAAACACTTATAACTGATGAAATTATACATTTAGAAAAGAAACAAAATAGTTCACAACAAACAGTATATACACCTCTAGTTTTATAGATAATATCAAGACTTCTCATAAGCCTTGATATTATCTAGTTTTACTTACAATTAAGTCTAATCGTATTAAAATATTTTTTTAAGGAGAATTTTATGAAGTTATTAATTGCAATATTTATTTTGTCTACATTATTATTTGGATCAATAGGTAATATTACCTCATTTAAAGGGAGTGTAACTGTAAAGAGAGATACTCAAAAAATGCTTGGGAAAATAAACTTACTAATTGAACAAAATGATATAATATCAACACAAAAAGATTCTAATGCTATTATTAAATTTAATGATAACACTATCATAACAATAGGTAAAGATTCCATATTAAATATTCAAGAGTATTTATATGATGAAGAGGTTATATCAAACTCAAAAACACAATTTAACTTCTTAAAAGGTACTTTTAAGTCTGTTACAGGTGCCATAGGTCATTTAAATCCAACAAAGTTTAAACTTAATACAAAAACAGCAAGTATAGGTATAAGAGGTACAGTAACATTAGGGAACCAAAACATAATTGCTTGTACAAAAGGGGCAATAAGTGTTAAAACTAAATCAACTTCAGTTAATTTAGAAAAAGGGGAATATGTAGATATAACTAAAACAGCTATATCTGCACCACAAAAGTTAACTGTTGAAATTTTAAATATGTTAAATAAAAATTTAGGTGTATCAACCAAAACAAGCTCTGATAATCAAGATAAATCAACACTACAAATCGTATCTAAAATGTTAGAAAAAGATGCCGACTCGCAAAGTTCCAAAGAAAGTAGTGGAAGCGGAGGAAGTGGCGGACATGGACACTAAATATAAATATATAATTAAAAGGAAATAAAAATGCAACATTTTAAAATATTATTAGTAGGTTTATTAGCATCAATAATTATGACAGGTTGTATTTCAACTAAAGGGTACTTAAATACAGCAAGTAATTCATCTAATATTATCAAAAAAGCATATATTCAAGATGATATACAAATTAAACTTATTAATAAATTTAATGAAAGTTACCATTTATCAGATGTAATTATTGGATATGGTACACATCCATTTAATATACTTGAGAATAAATCAATTAGTCAAATACTTGTTTCAAATGATGTAAGTTTCAATGAAAAATACTCAAAATATTCAAAAAAAGGGTTAGAAAAAAGTTTTTTAAATACTTATTATATGACATTTACAGATGAAGCTTTATTAGCTATTCTAGCAGAGGAATATGAAATGACTATTGTCGTCTCAGATTTAACAAATAATAAGTTATATAATATAGACTATAAATCTTCTAATATTATCTTATCGGAAGAGATAAGACACAACATCCATTATGGGTTTATAGATACTTTACAATATTATGAAGATAGAGAGAAAGATAAATAAATCTACTACAATTAAAGAGTTAAATTAACTCTTTAATTGCTTCAATAAAGGTATCATTATCATTAATACATTTACATACTCGATACTCTTTAATTCCTAGATCTTTTGCAATCTCTCTATATTCTATATCAAGTTCAAATACCGTTTCACTGTTATCAATTATAAACGAAATTGGATATATTAGTACTTTTTCATCTTTAAAATATTTTAACATCTCTTCTAAACTAGGTGTCAGCCATTTCATTGGTCCAACTTTTGATTGGTAAGCCAAATTAATTGATTTTATATTTGTTGCATAATGTGTTAACTTTTCTTTGAGTATCTCAACTTGTTCTTCTACTTCTTTTTGATAAGTATCACCATTATTGACAATTTTTTGAGGTAATCCATGTGCTGAAAAAATAATATGAAAATCATTATATTTTCCCTGTACCCTTATAATCTCATCACAAACTGCTTTGTTATAAAGTTCATTTTTATAAAATGGTTCTATAAGTTTTATATTAAAGTTTTCCTCTTTTGCTTTTATCATAAAATCATCAACACTAGATTTTACAGTTGTAGTTGAATATTGAGGATACAAAGGCAATAGAGTTACCTCTGTTATCTCTTGTTCTTTAATCCTTGCAATAGCAGTTTGAGAAAAAGGCGAAGTATATCTCATAGCATCTGTTACAAAATATTCTGGTAATTGTTTTTGTAGTTTTTTTATAAGCTTATCTGTTAGTTTGTGTAAAGGNGAAGCACCCCCAATTTGTTCATAATTTTTCCATNCTTTATTAAGNCTAAATGTTACAATTAAAGAAGCTATCATGGAACGAATTGTAGAATTTTTAAATGTTAAAATATTTTCATCATTAAACATATTTGTTAAAAATACTTCTAACTCATCTTTATTTCTTGCTGCTCCCATATTAAGTAAAACCAATGCTTTTTTCATTTATATTTATATCCTAATTTTTATCTATATTAATTATTGTGTTACTACACCAAGAAGCTAAATCTTCATCATGTGTGATTAAAAGAACACCAAGCCTATCTAAAAAAGAGATTAGCATCTTCATTGTTTCCAAAGCTGTTATATTATCTAAAGCACTTGTTGGTTCATCAGCTAAAATCAGATCAGGTTTCATCAAAATTGCTCTTAATATACTACACCTTTGCAATTGCCCCCCACTTAATTCATGAGGTTTTTTATAAATCAACTCTTTCTCTAAATGTAATTGTTCTAATAGCTCATCTAATTCATTTTTTTCATAATCTTCAACAACATCATTTATTTGTTCTATTATACAATATGTTGGATGAAATGAACTATAGGGGTCTTGATAAATATGTGCTATTTTTTTTACATTTATTTCACCTTTAAAAAGTTTTAAATTTTTAGTTATTAATTCAAATAAGGTGGACTTACCACTTCCACTAGCTCCAACAATAGAAATTATTTCATTCTTTTGTAATGATAAAGAAAAATTCTCATATATAATTTTTTCTTTTTGATAACCAAATGTGATACAATTTATATCTAATATACTATTATTTTTCATAAATGACATTCTATCTTAATTTTTATAAGATAAGTTAAAGTAAATTACTTGTATTATTTGTGAAACAAAATTTAGGAGATATAATATGAGAAAAATCGTATTAGGAACATTAGTATGTAGTGTTGCTGCATTTGCTGCAGTTAATTTAGGAGCATGTAAAGGTTGTCATGGTGCAAACTTTGAAAAAGCTGCTTTAGGAAAATCTAAAATCGTAAAAGATATGACTAAAGATGAAGTTTCTGCAGCTTTAATAGGATACAAAAACGGTACTTATGGTGGTGCTATGAAAGGTGTTATGAAAGGTCAAGTTGCTAGATATAGTGAGGCTGACTTAAAATCTACAGGTATTGGTAAATAATTACACTCTATTTTAATAGTAGATTTTAAAAGCCAATCACTTCAATCAAGTGATTGGCTTTTTTTTTATATAATTTGATTATTTACGCTAGGAGATAATATGCAAAAGGTAACTTTAGGAATTTTAGCTTGTACTGCAATTTTGATGGCAGATGTGAATATAGCATCGTGTAAAAGTTGTCATGGTGTAGATTTTGAAAAAGCTGCATTAGGAAAATCTAAAATAGTAAAAGATATGACTAAAAGTGAAGTATCTGCAGCTTTAATTGGATATAAACAAGGTACATATGGTAACTCAATGAAGGGTATTATGTATAGCAATGTCAAAATGTATACAAATAAAGAATTAAGTACTACAGGTATTGGTTCTAGTACAAAAGTATTCAAACATGGTTTAGAGAGTTCAATTGATTTAAAATCTTGTAAAGGATGTCATGGCATTGATTTCGAAAAAGCAGCCCTTGGAAAATCTAAAATTGTACGAGATATGACTAAAAGTGAAGTATCTGCTGCTTTAATTGGTTATAAACAAGGTACATATGGTGATTCTATGAAAGGGATTATGTATCAAAATGTCAAAATGTATACAAATAAAGAATTAAGTACCACAGGAATTGGTGTAAATAATATAATCCATAAAGAGCCTATTAAAAGTTCTATTGATTTAACATCATGTAAGGGATGCCATGGAGTTGATTTTGAAAAAGCATCATTGGGGTCTTCTAAAATTGTACGAGATATGAGTAAAGAAGAAGTGATAGAAGCACTCCTTGGATATAAAAATGGCACCTATGGTAGTAGTATGAAAGGTGTTATGATAGATCAAGTTAAAAGCTACACAGAAGAAGAGTTAAGAACAACAGCTCTAGGTAAATAATTTATTTATCTAGTTTTTTAGCTTTTTTTTCTTTTAATGCTTTTACTTTTTCTTCGTTATTTACAGCATCTTGTAAATCTTCTGTTGAATCATTTAAAAGTCCATTCATCATCTTTTTACCATCATCAAATTGACCCTGTTTTACACCCCAAATAAATATACCTAAAAGTGTAAAACTTACAATAATTCCTACAATTAATTCCATCCATAATATAGCTGTCATTTAAGATCCTTTATATTTTTTATTATTTATTCTCATACTATTTCCAACCACAAGCAATGAACTTAAACTCATAGACAATGCAGCAACTAAAGGTATTACAAATCCAGCCATAGCAATTGGTATTGTTAAAATATTATATACTAAAGATACAGCTAAATTTTGTTTGATAAAAGTAAAAGTTCTTTTTGAAATATATACACTTTTTTCTAATCCCTTTAAACTATCATTTAAAATAACTACATCACTTACAGCAATAGAAATATCAGCACCATTACCCATAGCAATAGCAATTGAGGCTCGACTTAATGCTAAGGCATCATTTATACCATCACCAACCATAACAATGATTTTACCTTCTTCTTTTAATTTTGTAATATAGTTTGCTTTATCAATAGGGGTCATTTTTGCTTTATAGTTTTCTATTCCTACTTCTTGTGCCACTTTAGAAACAATTTTNTCATGATCACCACTACACATAATTACCTCTATATTTTGAGACTTCAGAAAATCAATAGTTTCTTTTGCATCTTTTTTTATTGTATCTTCTAGTTCAAAAGTTGTAATAAGAATATTATCTATAGCAAAATGGTAAATTGTAGAATTATACTCTTTTGTAACTTCTATATGTTTTTTTTCTAATAATTCACTGTTACCACCAAAGATATTTTTGCCTTTATAAATAGCTTGCAAACCTTTTGCTTGTACTTGTTCTATATTTTCTAATTCTATATTTGTTATGTTTTCAAAATTTTCCTCTAAATACTTTTTTACAGCTTTACTTACAGGATGTGTTGA
>JGI24023J19991_10000814_pt1 | contig 24583 bp, 17 predicted proteins | sample Cruoilmetagenom1_FD_19991 | JGI IMG/M metagenome (IMG submission 19991) | reverse complement strand
TGTTGCGGCAAGGCGTACGGGGGCATGTTGTTGGCATGGTAGGTACGACCGGTGATGATCGGCTGGTCGGGGTCGCCTTCGAGAAAGTCAACGATGACTTCGTGGCCGATACGCGGGATGGCCATGTGTCCCCAGGCGCCACCGCCGAGGTCTTGGGAGACGCGGATCCAGCAGGAGCTGTGTTCATCCCTGCTGCCATAGCGGTCCCAGGGGAACTGGACTTTGACGCGGCCGTATTCGTCGGTGTAGATCTCTTCGCCGGCCGGGCCGACGACATGGGCGATGTGGGCGCCGTCTACGCTGGGTTTGTGGTTGGGTTCGGCACGCCAGGCTTGTCCGTGTGGGATGAGCGTTAAGGTGCTGTGGTAACGGCTGCCGTTTTCACTGCTGGCGCTGTCTTCGCCCTGGCTTTGGGGTTGTTGGCCGCTGTGTTCGACACGGGTGACGAGCCAGTTACCGGTGAAGTGCCAATTGTCGTGTTGGTTAAGGGCAATGACGTGGCCGGGTTGTGGGCGCATGTCGTCGCCGTGGGCGGTCACTTGCTGGCTGTCGCGACGTTCGTATTCGAGATGGTAGCGGTTAAAGGGTGCGCCCTGGGCATCGGCCTTGTAACGACCGGGGTAGTCGAACTTTTGGTATTCGGCACGTTTGCCGTCTTTAACGTGCAGGTTGTTGTGACCGTGGTGGCTGTGCTCGAGGCTGTAGCGCGGGTGCATGAAGGTGTAGTCACGCATGCGCTGTTCGTCGGTCTTGAGTACCTCGGTGTAGTCAAACTTGCGCAAGGCGGGTTCGGGTTGTTGTGCCGATGGTTTGGGGTTGTAGAGGATTTCGCTCTGTACCGGTCCGTGATGCAGTTGGTCGCTGAAGATCAGGTGGTGTTGATCCTTGGCGTGTTCAAAGGTGTAGACCAGTCCTTCTTCGGCGGCCAGGCGTTTGATAAAGTCGAAGTCGGTTTCTCGGTACTGGACGCAGTATTCACGCGGGTCATGACTATCATGGGTATCGAAGGTGACATTTTTGTTGCCGCTTTCTTTCAATAGTGTCGTGATGATCTCGGTGATGTCTTTTTGTTGGAAAATACGGCAGTTGCTGCGCAGTTGGGTTCGGACCAGTTCGGGTTCGATCACCAGGGTGTAGTGCGTACGACGGAAACCGGTCTGGCCCTGGCTTATTTTGGAAACGATGCCATTGATACGACGTTTAACCTGATCGTCCTGCCAGAAGGTGAAGGTAATGGGTTCGTCGAGTAGCTGACCAAAGTCGACATTGGCATCGCTGCTGCTGACCGAGAGTGTCAGCTGGAAAGGCTCTGAGAGGCTTTCCAGGAGCTTGAAGCTGATCACATCAAAATGATATGAGCTGGATGTGTAAAGGGTAAAACGAATGTCGTGTTGTGTTGCCATTACCAGTCCTTTTGGTCAGGGGAAACCATTTATTCCATTATCGGCTAATATTATCCAAGTAGCGTTTGTAATGTCTTTAATACATTATCTGTAATCAGGCTCAGTCGATATTGATAGAGGCTATAGGCGACTATCGCAACCACACCGGCGATGCTCCAGATGCCCCATAACGGGAAGCCATCATTGAGTTGGTACTTACTGTTCCTGACACTGGCTGATCGGTCTATCAAGTCGTCAGGGGTTTCACCGCGTAGTTGCCGTAATACGTGGTGCAGTTTTTTTATGATGGCCTGTCGCTCGGCATCGCCTTCAAATTGTACACCATACTTGCCACGAAAACCCAGTGTCATAAACAGGTAAATCATTTCGAGCAGGTCGTGATATTTTTCCGGGTCGGTCAGTGTACGCGCCAGGATAGTGTAGAATTTTTCACCACCCCAGGTTTCATCATGATAGATACTTAACATAGACCGTTCGGCCCAGACTGAATGCGCGCCCCAAGGAGTACCCATAATGGCCTCGTCGATAAAGCTACATAAACTGTAACGATACGCCAGCTGATTGGACTTGCTGTAACCCAGGGTTTGTACTTCGGCGATAATAGCCGCTATTTCATCACGTACACGCACGTAGAGTTGTGGCACGTTATCGTAGTGTGAGAGTTGTTTGACCCTTAGAACCAGCCCCAGTAAGGGTGTGGCGGCGTCTACGAGTTGGTTGATACTGTCACCACGTAAGGTGAACCAGTGATCGATATCCGAATCGATATGGTTGATGCCATCGAAGGTGAGCTCATCCTTGTTGGCCATGTCAGTGCCTGGGTTATCCCAGTAGGCAACATCTTGCCCGGGCTCTTTAGCCTTGTCGTCAAAGAAGAGATTATTGCGCACGTCCTGTGCGCCAATGGTCAGGTCTTTATTATCCATATTGTTGTCCTCCGTTACTCATCCCGAATAGCCCAGAATTGTAATTCCAGTTCAGGTAAATCACCGGTGATATGGAAACCGAAACCGGCCGTGTCTTTCATGATTTGCCACATGGGGCTGCTTCTGTCTACCTGGAAGTAGGTAAAGCCGGCATGATAAGGCAAATGCCTGGGTGCGACAGGCAATGCGGTTAATGGAATACCAGGCAGTTGCAGATTAATAAGCTCTTTGATGCGCTCCAGTGAGGCTACCTTGGTTTGTTGTGTAAACAATGTACGGATACGGTCGTTATCCACCTGCGCACGTACAGCCAGGATAAAGTCGGCTGACTGGATCAGGGTACGATCGGCAATCGGCGCAATATAAACACCATAAGGTTTCTTCTGTATTGGAATCGAGATGGCGCGTGATTGCAGAACGGTACTCAGATAACGTCGTAGCGTATCGATCAGCGGCTTGAACGATGCATTGGGTTCGGCATGGTTATAGGCCGGAAACAGTTGTGTCAGGCGCCCACTTTCTACAAAGCTGCTGAGTTCGCCACAGGCACTGACGAATTCGGTATAAAGCCGCTCAGGATGCAGGTCCCTGATCTTGGTCAGATGCTGGAATAAGGGCGTCAAACGATTGAGGCTTACCAGCATCATAAAGTCAGTCACGTCTGCAACACCCGCTTGTGAGGGTGCAGCAATACGTTCAGCCAAATGTTCGGCACGCGCACGAATTAGTCCGGCCACTTCGCCCAGGAAACGGCTGAGTGCAGGCATGGCATTCAGGCTGACACTGGTAGGGAAAAAGTCTTCTTCGAGAGTCAATGTATTATCAGGACGTTTTTCTTTGATGTGGGCGATGGCGATGCAGGTATAGGCACTACGGTCTTCACTTTCAAGCATAAACCTGAGGTTCAGTTGCGCAGTGGACAGGTGGGTACTGTCGCCATCCTGAGAATGCGTGTCCTTGACCTCGCTAAGGTTTTCGATATAGCGCTTGTGAACATTCTTCTCCATGCGCTGGATATCCCCTACCCCATCTGCCTTTAATGGCAACGCAAGGTAAACGGTCTGATTGGCCAAGCTGGCATCATCCACTACCAGGGGTTCGGGAGAAGGTGTTTCATTCGGTATATCGAATACGGAACCATCAGGCATAATACCGGACGCCCTGACAATGGCGATCTTGCCAAAGCTGAGATATTCCCTGTTGATCTCCAGTTCGGACAAGCCATAGGCATACGGACTGGTGGTATTCAGGCGATGATTCAGCAGGTATTCAATGTAACGGGTTTCCTGTTGGAAATGCTGTGGTTTAATGAATAAACCCTCACTCCAGATAATGCGGTTTTGACTAGACATAGTATTATAACCCTTCCTTTCTGATTACAATGTCGGACTTTCTTAATTGCACATAGAGCGGGTATTTACTACCCTTTGAATCTACCTTGGTCACGACTTTCCATGTGGCATTTTCGATATCGTTATAATCAGCGATAATCGCGATAAAGCGTGTTTTCGGGTCGATGTCGATAAAATCAACAAACTTGAACTGACCCGGTACCAGTACGTAGTCTTCATGACTGACGTAGTTCTGTCCCAGTGATCCCTTCAGGTCATCCTGTATTGATTGATAATCCGCACTCAATAATAGCGAGTCATCACGGAGTTGTACTACCTTAAAGGCAATCGGTGTGGATCCACTGACCATTTCCGGTACGTTTTTGGCAAGGGTCATGGCCGCTTGGGCTTTTTTACTATTGCTACCCTTATCATTCAATTCCATCAGGACGGCATTCAGCTTGTCCCTTAATTCTCTTTTGTTTTTTCCCTTTAGATAAACATGTGATTCATCTTTGGTACTGAGTACATTGGTATTCACATCTTTACTGGCGAGCAACACCAGGGCCACCTGGCTGGGTCGTTCATTAGGCGGCAAAGAGGATGTATCAATGACAACCGGCGCCGGTGTTGGAGCCACTGCTTTTTGGGTACAACCGACCATACTGACCACCAGTACGGACATAACAACTGTATTAATAATTAAACGTCTCATCTATCTACATCTTCCACGGTAATAATTGTTTCTGTATTGCTTAAATTCATAGGTTCAATAACGATCAAGCTATTTCTGTTTTCTTTCTCATCGCTGTATCGTAAGTTTGTTCGAACACTTCCCAGAACAGTTTTTCGAATCCTTGTTGGCGTGATGAGGTCAGCTCACGGTAATAATGTGTATACATCTGCCAGGACCAATCACTACCCATCTTTCCTTCTTTTTGAGGTTTGGAGGCGTATCGTGCAAAACGTTGTGACAGGACCTCCGGGGAAAAGGCCGCCAGCAATTCTCTCAGGCTGGCCTGAATGGCCTCCAACATGGCCTGTTGGTGATCGGCAATCTGGTTCAGGCTTTCCTCGACGGCTCGGGGTGGAGAAAGATGCACATAACTTCTCTCGTCCGAAAACATGGTTTGTACGGTATGTTTGTAGTCCTGCTTCAAACGTAAGGGATTATCTTCTATCGGGTGAAGATTTCGGCTGAGTAAAGACAAGGTCGTCGAATCACCGACATGATGGCTGCTTTGGTAGACCTTCATAATGCCTTCGATCGTGGCCTTGATCGTCTCGCCTGCTTCACGCAGGAAATCATGCGCCTTGTTGGAATCCAGTTCTCCCAGCGTTACATCCATGCCCTTTAATAACGGCATAGCGGCAATATGGTTGGGCAAGGTTTTATTATCCGCAGATGTATTCGGTGCAGATTTTGCCGAAGACATCTCTGTAAACCAATTGGATTCATCAGATTCAAACTGACGCGGATTGAGTAAATCAGGTTCATCAGGTGTCATGTCGGTTTCTCCTGTTAGAGGCTTAATGGCCGGAAGCACAAAGGCCTCACGGGTTGTTGCTGTGTAATCAATAGGGGTTTGTGAGTTAGACATCATCATTACTTCCTGATCCATGGGAATTAAATCTCCCTCGATGGTCAGGTCTTTATCGTAGGAATCCATCACCGCCAGTGGATCGTTACTATCCGGTTTGACAGGATCATCCTTAAGGTTGTGCAGGAAATCCCGGTAGTCGGTTTCCTTGATCAATATATTACTATTGTCGGTGACGGCCAGTGGGTCGATAATTTCACCCATTTCGATTCCGTGCAGGGGATCGCCATAGCTGTAATCGTCGACAACATCACTACTGATAGTCGCATGTATCAAATAGTTGCTGATGCGGATCTGGTCACCATCACTCAGTCGTACGACCTTATTTTTACCAATGCCTTTTTTCGATCCATTGATAAAAGTATTACCGCAAAAATCGGTCAGACAGTAATGATCATCGATCATAAGGACCTGGGCGTGTAACGGTGCTATTTTTCCCGAGAGATCATGTAGCAACCAGTTGGTTCCACGACTTCCGATCGTGCCCCCTTGTTGATCAAAGTTGTAATGCGGAAAAGTCCCACCGACAATCGCTTGCGGGTTGGTAATACGCAAGGAGAGGATGGGTTTATCTGAATGCTCGTAGATCATCGCAATTTAATCCTTATTGTCGATTGCCTGCGAATGGAATGACTTTCACCAAGAAAAGTCGTCCAACCCAGATTACAACCGGAATCATCACTAAGCTTCAGATCAGGGACCTCTTCCTGGATCAATCCCAGGTCCAGATCACAGGCCAGTTGATCACGCATCAGGAATTGCAGTAATTTTTTAATCGGCTGAAAATGTTCGCCATTGGGCAAAAATTTTCTCAGGGTCTCCTGATCCAGCTGATGTAACTCGACAACAAACTTGCTGTTCCTGCTGGGCACCCTGTTACCAATGACGAAATTTTCACCCAGGGTAACCTGACTACCGAGAGAGACCTTTTGATCATCCGAGATATCGATATAGCAAAATTCCCATTCACGGATATTGACATGCTCAAGACCAAAGGCATGGGCAATGATACCGGAGACAATCGCAGGTGAACGGCTCTTGCTCGCTATCTGTCCAATATAAGGGAGTAATTGCCCCAAAGGGAGTGGCAGGTTTTTTCGTAAATTCTTGTCATTTAATCCAATGAGCGCAAATAACTGAGATGAAAAATCATCCGTTGCCCCGGCGCTATAGGCGACGTAATAGCGGTACTTTCTCCAGATACGATGCAGGTGTGTAATCAGACGATGATTGAAGAAATCAAAAAAGGCATTACGTACGCCGGTATCATGACCGTATTCATACGCCATTTGGTCAAGTAGGTAACCGGGTAAAGGCGAACTCACGCCATTGATACCTAAGAAACTAACTTCCAGGCTGTATTTATCGACCTCGGTACCGGTATCGATGACGTTACCCTGGGTAATGTCGGTAGAAGGAAAGCCGAGACCACCGTAATTACTGAACACAAAGCGCTCATTAGCCGGATGGGTTTGTACATCCTTACCCAGATTGTCACCATGTAGACGATGCAGATTCTCCACTAACTGGAAGAATGAGTACCCAGGAGCCCGGCTAAGGACCTCTGCCGCTAGATGACGGGTTGTCTGCCTTTCTGTAGTTTCCATGTGTACTTTTCATTATTGGAAGTATTTATAACTTCCAGCAGGTGGAACGAATTGATACTAGAATACAGTGCAAAAAAATGTGACAACACTGTACCGAATAAATATAACTGCCCTTCCGATAAAAATTTCTCCTGGTCGATTTCCATGGTCGATTTCAATCCTCGGATTGGCAGTCCTTCCAGGAGCACATCGATCGATTTGGTTTCAATACTTTTTATAGCCAGCGCACGACTTTGAGAGGTACGTTCTGACTGTATATCGACGTGTGCCTTGAAATCATAGGCATTGATAATGGTTCGCAATGAATCCACGTCCAGTAATGACAGGTAATTGAGTGATAGATTCGAGATCAGCTGCCAATGCAGACCGCCATCCAGTACTGGATACAACGAGGCGGTCGGTCGGGTGATATTGCTAAACTCAACAAACGAAGGCGTGTACTCAGTCGGGATGCAGATATCACCGACAGACAAGCCTTCAGGTAGATTACGATTGGTGCAGGTCATCTCGATTGAGATAGCTTCACGACTGTCCATAGGGATAAAATCGCTTTCATCACTGCGTATAAACGAGATGCGTTGCTCAGTGCCGATACGTGTCATCGATGGTTTGATTTTGTTTTTATAATAGAGTGCCTTTCTGTTCGTAGCACTTTCCACTTCGTGCTGAAATGACTCAAAGGGACTGTATTCCCTGACCAGGTTGCTTTCGCCTTTTTTAAAGTCAGACCAGCCACTCACCTTGTCGACACTGAAAACTTCATAATGACCGGCATGGTTGCTGGCAGGTCGTAAGGGATAATCGGTCAGTTTACCGTCGAGCATAATAGGGTCTGCATCATGCTGAAACAAGTTAACTGCGGGTACACAATGCAACGCAAAGTCATCATCGAGTATATTGATTCCCGTTGGCAATGGTCGATTAAAATGAAACTCGAAACTGACTTGGTCACTACTGCTTCCAGACCATAACGAGAGTAAATCCACTAGATCGAAAAAGTAGAAACGACGGGGGAAAATCAGAAATTCCTGCAATATTCGATAACCATCAAACGTATTTTTATGATGATGCAGAAGTGACTCTTCAGGCAGGAACCCGGGTGTTTCTATATGTTTACTATTCAATTGACGTGTTTGGCCATCAATCGTCACCAGCAGGTAATCCAGATAATGCGTGATCCATAAGTACAAGGTGGATGCATTAAAATCACTGCCGGATAAATGCACGGGTAAATGATCACAATCGATACTATCCAGTGGCAACCCACCCATGGTCTTCAGATCGATATTGATCACAGATTTCTGTTTGGAATGGGTGGGCTTGACCGCAGTGATCTCCAGCGGATAAACAGCCAGGTCATGCACGGTCGTAAATTGGCAATGCGTACTGTCCACGGGACGTGATCGCATCAGCATGCCTTTTTCCAGCACATGCTTTTTGGTTATTGATTTTTGTACGGGCAAAAACTGCATAATGGTCGTACTGGGAAATGGCCTCAAGTAATCAGGCCATAACAAATTCAGAATAGAATGCGTTAGTTCAGGAAAGTCATCCTCGATTTTATGTCGCAAACGAGCCGACAGGAAGGCAAAACCTTCCAGCAGTCGTTCAACATCCGGGTCTGAAGCTTCTTCTGACAGAAGATGCGTCAAACTGGGATTGTTTTTGGCAAATTCCTTACCTTGTAAACGCAGGAACTCTAGCTCATCCCTGAAGAGCCTATCTAACGACATGACTAACTCCTAAAGTACTCTATACTGCTTATTCAACCCGTCCAGCATCAATTCGATCGTAACGATTTCAGCTTTATGCTGGATAGATAGAACACCTGTCATCTTGAAATTCAGATCAAGCGGTCTTTCGGGAGTTGGAATAAAAACGACATCCTTAATACGAACCCGGTATTCATAGGTCTGGATAGTGTCTTTAATATTTTTTGCTATTTTCAGGGCAAAATCAGTTGACCCGCCCGTGGCATCATTAAAGTCTATCAGTCCCATGTCCGGCGAACTTTCGCTACTACCCTGTCGGGTATTCAGAATTTGCTGTAAATTATTCTTCACAGCTTCAACTGTAGCAACGATGTGATCGCTGTCGTCAACACTCCTGACGGGTGGACCTTGTGCGTCCACCCGCTGTAAGAAACTCCCTTTAATATGACTACTCCTACTGTTCAAGACCCAGTACTGTCGATTTACTCTTTATCCAGTCGTCCAACCAGAGATAGCTCGAAGCTCGCACCCATATACTTAAAGTGCGGTCGCACGGACATACCCACGGTGTACCAGCCTGGATTCCCTTCGGCATCAGACACCGTGATACTCGCCTCACGTAAAGGTCGGCGACTACGGATATCTGCAGGCGGGTTTTCCTGATCAGCGACATACTGTCTGATCCAGGTATTAAGTTCACGCTCCAGATCTTTACGTTCCTTCCAACTACCGATCTGCTCACGTTGCAGTACTTTGATGTACTGCGCCAGACGGTTGATGATAAACATATAAGGCAACATGGTACCCAGTTTATAGTTGGTTTCAGCCATTTGACCTTCCTTGGTTTTCGGGAAGATCTTGGGCTTCTGCACAGAATTGGCCGAGAAGAATGCCGCATTGTCACTGCCTTTACGCATGGTCAGCGGAATGAAACCTTCATCAGAGAGTTCAAATTCCTTACGGTCAGTAATCAGTACTTCAGTAGGTATTTTCGCCTGCATGTCACCAAAGGCTTCATACAAATGAACNGGCAGATCATCAACAGCACCGCCACTCTGTGGGCCAATAATGTTAGGACACCAGCGATATTTGGCAAAACTGTCNGCGATACGGCTAGCCAACAGATAGGATGAGTTACCCCAGAGGTATTCATCATGACCGCCACTAACATCTTCCTTATAGTTGAAGTTCCTGATGGGATTATCCTCAGGGTCATAAGGCGTACGTAACAGAAAACGAGGCATGGTCAGACCCAGATAACGGGCATCTTCGGTTTCTCTCAATGCGCGCCATTTAGCGAAGCGTGAGCTCTCCAGGTTACTTTTAACTTCCTTAAGATTAGGCAGTTCTTCGTAGCTTTCGATACCCAGCATTTCAGGGCCGGCCGCTGACAGGAAGGGAGCATGGGCCATTGCACTAACAGAAGCGACCTTACCCAGTAATTGGATGTCGGTATTGGTCGGTGCAAAATTATAATTACCGACAATTACACCAACAGGTTCACCACCAAATTGACCATAACCGGAAGAGTAGACGTGTTTGTAAAGACCACTCTGGGCGATATCGGGTGAGAATTCGAAATCATCCTTGAGTTCCTGTTTGGTCACATGGATGATATCAACACGAATGTTTTCGCGGAATTCAGTACGATCAACCAGAGTCTTCAGGCTTCTCCATGACGATTCCATTTCCTGCAAGGTTGGATTATGCAGAATGGCATCAACCTGTTTGCTCAGTTTGACATCGATCTCGGCGATCATCATATCGACGAGTGCACGATTCAGTTGTTGTTCAGTATCCCCGGTATCAATAATTGAAGAGATAAATTCAGCCAAACCTTTTTTGGCAATATCGTATTCTTCTTGTTGGGGGTCAATCCTTGTTTGAGCCATGATTTGCTCAATAAGACTGACATCTTCTGCTACTGCACTTTCTGCAGCGGTTTCTTGTTGAGTTGACATTGCTGTACCTCTTTAATTTTGTTTGACTGTTAATTAAAGTAAGCTAATCTTTTACAGATCAGTTACTTTGTTCCTTGTCTTCACCTTCTTTTTTAGGTGCAAGAACCGCTTCAAGTTCACCGGCTAACGTGCTGCGTGCGCTTTCGTCACCGAGTAAATCCTGTAGTTTTTTACGGAATGATGGAACATTTCCCAATGGTCCCTTAAGTGCAACCAGGGCCTCGCGCAGACTTAATAGCTTATTAAGTTCCGGTACGTTTTTGGTCAGATTATCAGGGGTGAAATCCTGCAGGGAATTGACATCGAAGTTGACATTTATTGTTGCGTTTTCTTCTTCTGACAAATGATCATCGACCACGAAATTCATTGAAAGATCAGCTTTTTGCATGACTTCGCTGAAATTTTCCTTATTCACGCTGATCGCGGGTCTTTCTTCCAGTGGGGTTTCTTCTTCATGACCTTTGAAATCGCCCACTACGAGCATTTTCAGTGGTAATTCGACATCTTCTTGCATGTCGCCGGTCGCGGGGGTGTATTTGATATTAATGCGCTCTTTTGGAGCGACAGAACCATCTTTAGCCATTGGTACTCTCCTTTACCCAGTAATTTACTGCATTTATAAAGCAGGGCCACTACATGTGCATCCTTGCTCTATGGTTATACGAAAAATAAATTATCCTTAACGACTAGTCAAGATAAATAAATCTTAATTAACGCTAAAATAACACTTAACAAACTAATTCCCGGTTTATATGACTTTTCGTGCTTTAAGTGGGTACTACTAGCATACAATCCACGAAAATGTCTTGAAACCGATTACATTACTAACAATACGGTGTATTTGGCAATTTTGTACTAATCATAAGCCTCCCTCCATTTAACGTTTGAGACCTTTTGTAATGGCACCGGGCGTGTGCTTAACAAGGTTCTGGGTAGCACAAAGCCCTTTAATAATCGGCTGGATAACGGATTCTGGCTTCTCGGCGAACGTAAGCGATAGCGCATGACACCACCGTCGACATAGAAACCAATATCGACACGTGTTTTACTCACCCCTTTTATCTGCCCTCTATTGAACAGGCGAAACCAGGACCAGGGACCGCGATAACGGATAGTCTTGCTAACGCCACCGTTACTGACCATGACCAGTTTACTTTCGGTACCCCTGCTCAAGGTATTTGGCCAGATCATCTCAATTGGATAGGACGACCCATTATTATAAGGAACCGTTTGCCCTTCTATATAAAGTACACTTCTGCGAAAGCCGCCTGCCAGTGCCAGTGGTTCGATGGTGAATGGAACATGCAAAACACCTTTATTGTTAAAGAATGAATTCTGAATATCCTCGATCTTACCCAATTGCAATGTCACTTCACTACGCACGACCGGGTCACCACCTCGCTCTGTTTGTAGCTCAGCATAGTTATCTTCAAAGAATAGTTTCAGGTATTTCTTGTTAAAACTGTCGAGAATACCGTCGGGGCTGAAAAAGCGCTCAAAGTCCTCCAGAGAGGCATCGGCACCCGCTGAATTTAATGGATATTTATTAGCCAGGTTCTGTGCATAGTAACTGTACACCTCAGTGTCCCATTTATTTTCCAGTTCACGTAAGGCACGGGCCAGTAAGACGCGCCAGGATTCGTTGGCTATATCAGCAAGTTGTTTGTTGAGCGGTGCCGGTAAACCATTGGCAATCCGCCTCAGGTTATAGATAGGATCCGTGCCCTTGAGTGACAATCGCTCATAAGAAGCATCCAGTGAGGCCTTGCCCATGTCGGTTGCTTCCTTGACGTTATTCATATACTCAGTCAGTAAAGCGAGTGATTTGAATACTTCGTCAATATAGGGCGCCTTGTCATCGCTACTCTCAAGTAGTTTATTCAGTGGCGCAAAGGCTTTAGTAATACCCAGGGAAGCATTACGATCAGGATCTGTCAATAAGGCTTCATTGGCAGCCACTTGGGTATCACCCGACAGGTTATAGACCACACTGTGTTCCTGAATGGCCATCAACAATCGACGAATAGGGCTGTTCTTCTGGTTCAAGGACTGCAGTACTGTCACGGCATGCGGTATATCTTCAAATCGTCTGATTTCCAGATTATTAATAGCACGAGTCCAGGTCTTAACATAATCCTTGATATAGAGTTTGCGTAGCTCTTTTTTGAGCTGTGTTTTGTCTTTATCAACATAGTCCAGTTGATCACGTAATCCCAATACCCAGGAATCTACCAGGGCCAGGTCGACAATATTCTCACTCTTGCTCACAAAGTACTTCTTAAAACCCTTTTTCGTTAACAGCGCCGGGATCTTGTAGTCCATGGCGTTATCTTTAGCATTTTTTTGGTAACTGGTTTTGCGCAAGTAACGCTTGTCACCACGTTCAGTTTCATGGTCATAGACAATATCAAACAGTGGGCCGATGTAGTTACGTAAATCCAGTGGCGTTATCAGGTCTCGCTCTGCATTATGTTTCATATTTCGATAGACACGGTCGCTGACCGGGATNCGAAGGAGATCACGTTGAGTAGCCGAGACCAAATTNTTGAATTCAGGCAGGTCAGCGTCTACATAGTCCATCGCATATTCCAGATGCCCCATCAATTGATGCCTGACATCACGTTCTTCGGTAAACAGGTTTTGCCAACGCTCGGCCATCCACTCCTCGACCATCTCGTTGCGACGATTTTCCTTATCTTCAATCATGCGATAGACGCGTAATGCTCTGAACTTTTTGTCATCGATCTGGAGCATTTGTTCTTCACTGAGATTTTTCTGACGTAAACGTGCATTGGCATCGTTTATTTCATCTATGGCGCCTGTTCCCAGTTCAGGTAAAAAGCGTTTTTCCAGCAATTTAAGATAGGATTCATCGACCTTGGGGCCAATGATGCGCCCTTGGTACAGACCCAGATCGGCGACTACCGGGAAACGATCGCGATAAGGCCCGTAAACAGTTGCGGCCTTACGGATATAATTCAATGGCTCGAGCAGATTACGACCACTGGTATCGAGAACGTCTTTAATCTCGGTTTCAGTAAAGGCCTTGGTGTAGGACAAGACTTCGACGGCAGAATCTTTGTTATGTTTGTAATAATGCTGCCAGCCGCCGACAAGAATGGCAACACCCAGTGATGCCACGATACTAGTCGTCATCATCACGGTTCTCTTTTTCTTCAACAGGCGCGTGTTGTCACCCGCCAGCCCGGCCTCAGGATAGATGATCTGAGAGAACAGGCGATTGGAAAAATAGGTGCGTGAACGTGCTTGCTCCAACGCGCGTGGAGGCATTAAAGGTACCAGGTAATTCTTCGCAGCGGCATCGACAAAGGCGTTCACAGGGATACCGTGTTGATAAACCGAGGTAAAATAGACCCCGCGAACCAATGCCGCTGTCGAGTACTGATCACTTTCCAGTAATTCTGCCAGGAATTCCTGCAATGTATTTTTAATTCCTGCCATTTGCCGTGTAAAACTGAATAGTTCGTTTCTCTCCTCCTGACTATTGGCAGTCGCCATCTGATCAAAGGATTGTTCAGAGAGGTTATGGGTGAAACGGCGATAGTGAACATCGAATTCGTCCAGCCATTTGTCGTATTCATTCAGCGCATCCATGCTGAAGGTAAAGCCCATTGGTAAATCACGACGCGCCTTGGGCAGGTTGTGAAAGAAGGTATTGAAGCCCTCAACCAGATCGAATTTACTGAGAACAAGATAGACCGGTAAACGTGTGCCCGTTTTTTCCATGATCTCGCGTAAGCGCGTACGCAACACCGCAGCATAGGCCTTGCGTTCACTGGCCTTCTGGTGCATGAGCTTACTGATATCGACCGTGAGGATGGCCCCGTTGAGGGGGCGTCGAGAACGGGTATTACCGATCCACTCGACAAAATGATCCCATAACCGGCTCGTCAGGCTGGAATCAGTATCACCAGCTCTACCCGATTCCAATAAGAAGCCTTCTTCATCATGATCCTGTACTTCCAGCTGATTTTGAGTCATCAGCTTACCATCAGGGTCGATCAGAACGGCATCATTACTGATCCACCATTCAAATTTAAAAGGCAATTCCACCGTATCACTACGACGACGAACGGAACGGCTCTTGTCACCTGCCTTGGTCACCGTGGTCAGGGAAAAATTCTGACCTGAGCGATTGATCAAACTGGTTTTACCGGAATCCTCAGCGCCTATGACCAGATACCAGGGAAGTTTGTACAGATAAAATTTACTACTGATATTTTCTTTCAGGAGTGCCAGTAAGCGTGTAAACCCTCTCTCTTGCGCATCGATATAGATCTGTCCAGGATCGACCTCCTCGGCCTTATCCTTGCGTCGTTGTTCTTCACTTTTCTTAAGGCTTCTACGATAGAAGACGACAAAGCCAATCGTGGCAATCAGCAAGACGATGACCGTGATCAGTGTTCTTGGCATAACTCCTGCCAAAGGATATTCGCCGCCTACCTCCCATTTGGGGCCTAACCACCACGTCGCAACCAAGATAAAAATAAACCCGAGAAAAAACATCACCGGCAGTGAATTCTTCACGTGCTTGAAGATGGGTCTGAGATACATAAAGTATCGAGAGAAACGACCAAACAATATCATGAGACTAAAATCCTGTTCATTTCAATGAATCCTTTCATACGTGACTCTTGGGTAAGCGTGTTGACAGACTTTTTGTGAACGAGGGTTCCCATACACTCATGTCCATTCCTTTTACCATCTCGGAGAGTGCCTCATATTTGGACTGTCCGAGTGTTTTCATACCCATCTTGCTCATAAAATCTGCGGTTACCAGGCGCCAGTAACTTTGTTCGCGCAGGTCTACGGCCTTGGCCATTCCTTCTTCCAACAGGATCAAGCCTTGCTTAAAGTCACCCTTCTTGGCGAGTTTTAATGCGGCTGCCAGTGTTTCATTCCACAGCGCACTGCCCTGACCTTCACCACCCTCTGCAGAACTGTTGAGCCAGTTACGTGTATCGTCATCAGCAAAGGGAGTTCCATCAGAAAAACTGCATTCCATGATCTTCGGCAGACGACTGGTGAACTTACGCGTTTCTTCGAGGATGCCCTGTGCGACCTCGTTTCGACTCAGTGCGTACGCCGCCTGACTTGCCAGGTAGTTGCCGCTGACCCAGAACGGACTCGCTGCCACACTTTGTTCGATCCTGTCCAGGAGTTCGGGGGTGGGTTTACTCAACATTTCCAGGTATTCAGTCACTCGATCTTGCGGTACTGACATCATTTCTGTCTTACCATCTTTCTCTGGTGGCATGGAAGAAATGCTGCTCCACAGGGCAAAGCGTCGCAGGCGATAGCCCAGTGCTTCCTTGCCATCCATGGTGCATAAAAAACTGGCCACTTTGAATAGAGACTGTTTGGTTTCACGTTCAGTAGCGGAATCGATACGAATATCACCCAACTCTGGCGAAGAAACAGTTTCACTATGACTACTGGTTGTTGTTGCAGTAGTGCTACTAGCCTGTGTTTGTTGAACGGGCACCGTTGGTGATTTTCTTGCTAATGTCTCATTCAGACGCGTCTGGCAATTGGATGTAATGATATGCGCACTATCAAAATCGTAACCGGCTTTTGTCAGCTCTTCGCCCAGGCCACCCAGTTCCTTTGACAGACTCTCCATCATATTGCTATCCACATCGGATAAGCGCAGTGCTTCGGAAGCCTGCTCGGTACGCATCATGATCTGACGCAGCATTTTTCTTTTTCGGACAAGACCCTTCTCGCCTGGTTGAGGATGACATTCCACCCAAAAATGCTGAAGGAATATGCCCAGTAAATGGATGCTGAGGATATAACTACTGCCATCTTTTTTATTCTGCAAGGCCAGGAGAAGATAAGACAAGACACGCAGGCTTTTACATTTTTCAGCCAGCACCGTTAGACAAGTCTTTTCTATCGCTTGCCAGTCCATTGTATTTTCATGCAATGAACCGTATTTCATCATCTGCTCTTCGAGAAAGGCGATATCTTTGTCTTCATCAGAGCATCCATCGATACTGGTATCCGCATCAAGCGGATGAGTTATATAGTCACTGTAGCGTTCTTCGCTCATAGATCACCAATGACAAGAGGTACGGAGTGGTCTGATTTTTTCAGACAACTGTGAAATATCAAACGATAAGCCATCGATACGTGAATTATCGGAGTGAATCTTAAGGCGTTGATGATGAAACAAGGTTTTTATAAACTCAATGCCTGGTAAACCTCGTCCCGCATCGACCAAGTGATCATTACCGACAACACGCCACAAATAATCCTGGTAGCGGTGCCTGCCATCCAGCTCCAGATTGAGGCGGACTTCCCCTTCACGCATTTTTTCCTTGAGCCCTATCTGGAAACGTGTGATATTCTGCACACAACTGATAATCAATAGTGGCCTGGGTAAAAAACCGGATAAAGCAGGAGCAGTTAACATCACCCGTTGTTGCTCGTTATCATCTCGTTCTAAATATGATTTGCGTATTAAACTTAAGTCACTACCTTTGCGCAGGCGTTCTTGATTAAGCGCCATGGTCATTACATTTGGTAAAGTGGAATAGTGACGGCTACCCTGTTGGTTGCTACTTAGGCGAACGGGTGCTTTAAAGTAAACATCGAAACACTCCAGGCGATCCAGCGCCGACACAATATTGATACATTGCTCAGGGGAACTTACACGCTTGTTTTTCGCTGCGACACTATTGCTGATATTAAAAACAGGCAATAGGAGTATACCTAGCGATATAACAGTTACGATCACATTTTTGTGATTTTTAGTATTCAACAACAATATCCCATTTCTTACATTTGTAGGCCAATGTTCGTTTGGGTATCCCCAGTTTTTTGGCCGCCTTGGAACGTGAACCAGCACATTGCTCCAGTGTTTTCCTGATAATTTTTTGCTCTATGCTGGAACAAAATTCAGATAAATTACTGACCACCATATTTTCAATACCAAAGCCCATCTTGAAATCGGCATCTTCTCTTATGAGCGAGGTGTTTTTTATATGATCGCGAATATCCTGTTCAGTAATTTTCTCGCCCTGGACAGTAGTTAAACAGGCCTTGAACACCAGATTTTTCAGTTCCCTGATGTTACCTGGGAAGTCATACTGCTGCAGTGCACGAATAACGCCTTGCTCATAGCCTTTGATATGATGGCGGTGTTCTTGCTGGTACTCGAGGATGAAATGCTCCAGTAACATCGGGACATCTTCAATTCTTTGTTGCAGAACGGGCAATGTGATTATGTACTGATTGATGCGGTAAAACAGGTCGGGACGAAATTCACCTGAATCGACTTTCGATTCCAGTGGTTGATGGGTTGCAGTTATCAAACGAAAATCTGATTTTTGCTCCTGGTTTCCTCCTAAGGGAAGAAAGGTTTTTTCCTCAAGAACACGGAGTAGCTTGGCTTGCAGGGCCAGTGATAAACTACTGATTTCATCCAGGTACAAGGTACCACCATTGGCCTGGCTGATAAGACCCGCCTTGTGATCCCGTGCACCTTCAAAGGCACCCTTGCGATAGCCAAAAAACTCGGCTTCAAACAAGTGTTCAGGTATCGCTGCACAATTCACCACAATAAACGGATTATTACGGCGAATCGATGCGCGATGGATAGCTAGCGCCGCCACATCTTTGCCGACACCGGTTTCTCCACGTAGCATCACAGTCACATCTGATCGTGATACCTGCATGACGTCACGCTGTAACCTCACCATGACATCACTTTTTCCAAGCAACTGGTTGGCGATATGTTGCATGGCCTGCTTATCTATCTCGACACGACTAAGCTGTGTGGATTCACGGTGTAAGCGACCAGCTTCGTGCTTTTTCGACTCAATGACCTGGTACAGATTCAGTGTGTTGGCAAAGATCGTTGACATGGTCATGAAATCGGTATTTTTTTTCAGCGCTTCAAGACAGTCCGATTCGCCTTGTAATAACAGGATGCCGCGTGCCTTACGCGGCGCAGAAAAAACAGGGGAACACAGCAAGGAGTCTTTTGGTGCCCAGCGGCGAATAAAATCTTCATAATCCGTCCCCTGCCCTACCATAAATGGTTTATTAACCAGATAAGGCTGACTGGAAATAAGGGCATAGACTAGCGGGTTATCAGTCTCTGTCACTGAGAAGACGATGTCTTCATGCGAGTAACCGGGTGGCATAGACTGTGTAGAATCAACCATGATCAAACAATCCTGTTTCAGGCTGAGTTCAAAATAACTGATATTACTGCAATCGAAAGTCGATTTGATTGTCGAGATAAATCTCGACAATGAATCACGATAATTCTTTTCAATCGAGCTTTCGACCAGAATATTTAATTCTTGATTTCCATTCATTGAATTAACCTACTCAACAGTTGCCTGGAATGCTCCTTCTGACAAACTGACTTCAGCCTGTCGGATATTTTTTTGTCCAACCATGTGTTTCAACACAGCCAGTGACAGCGGCGGTAATAAATCGCCTTCAATGGCAGCGTCTAACATGCGGGCCCCATTCTCCTGATGTACACAACGGTCTTTTAAGCCCTGTTCGATATCCTTGCTGATGGTCAATGGTGCGTTGTATTTATCCTTGAACTGCTGTACCAGCTTTTTCAGACGACCATCAATAATCAAGTCAAGGGTATCACTGCTCAGGAAGTTGTAACGAACCACTTGCATTCTTGCCAGCAAGGCGGGTTTAAAAAACTGCATTAGTTCTTTTCGCAGGGCATCATCACCGAGCTGATCATAATCGACATCCATACGATCAAAACCCAGGTTTGAGGTCAGGAAGAAGGCGATATTTCTACAATTGGTAATACGCCCTTCCCCATCGGCAAACTCACCGCGGTCAAAGGCCTGATAAAAAAGATTGAGAACATCAGGGTGGGCTTTTTCAACTTCATCCAGCAGCACAACTGAATAGGGCCTCTGTCGAATGGCTTCCGAGAGTATTCCTCCCTCACCAAAACCGACATAGCCTGGAGGTGATCCGATCAATCGTGACAGGGTATGTTTCTCCTGATACTCGGACATGTTAATGGTGGTCATGAACTCTCGCCCACCAAAAATAAAGTCCGCAATCTTGATCGCGGTTTCAGTTTTGCCAACACCACTGGGTCCTACCAGCAAGAAGGCGCCGAGAGGCCGGCCTTCCCTACGCAGGTCTGCCATGGCAGTCAGTAAGTGACGATGCACCAGCTGCAAGGCCGCTTCCTGCCCCTTAATTGAATCCTGCAAATGATCTGCCAGGCGCGTCAGTCGGTCCAGCTCATCACCCGTGATGGTATTAAGTGGAACACCCGTCCAGTCGGATATGATGGCAGCAATCTGGTTTTTACCGACTTCGGCATGAATGAGTGACTCTGTGTTTTGCAGTTCAGTCAGTTCTGCCCTGAGTTCGATGAGTTTTTCTTCATCACCTTCACCATCGAGTACTTGCTGTCGTAATTCGATCGTCTCTTCTACCAGTAATTTTTGTACTTCCCACACCGCACTGATGCGCGCAATTTCTTCTTTGATATCTATAAGACGATTTTTGAGCTTGTCCATGCGCTCATGATCGAGTTTACCGTCCATTTTCTGGTCGCGATCCATATGTTCGATCTCGACACTGATCTGGTAATGTTCATTTTCCAGTCTTTTAAGCTGTTTCGGTGGCATGTTCAAGGCGGTCGCTACGCGAGCACAAGCGGTATCCAACACATCAATCGCCTTGTCNGGCAATTGGCGTCCCGTCAANTAACGGTCTGACANGGCGGCCGCGGACTGTAAGGCTTCTTCCGTGATATANACTTTATGGGATTTTTCGTGAACGGAACGTAGACCGCGTAGGATATGCACTGAATCCTCGACACTAGGTTCATCCAGTTTAACCAGTTGAAAACGACGCGCCAACGCCGGGTCTTTTTCAAAATATTTTTTGTATTCAGACCATGTGGTGGCTGCGATGGTGCGTAATTCTCCGCGTGCCAGTGCCGGTTTCAGTAGATTGGCCGCATCGCCACCACCGGCCTGGTTACCTGCACCAATCAGGGTATGTGCTTCATCGATAAAAATGATAATCGGGGTGGATGAGTTCTTAACAAACTCAATGACTGACTTGAAGCGCTTCTCAAACTCGCCCTTGACAGAAGCGCCTGCTTGTAATGCACCAAGATCCAGCCCCCATAATTCTATGTCTGCAAAACTAGCGGGAGCATTGCCTTCATGAATACGCAATGCCAGACCTTCTATCAAGGCGCTTTTACCGACACCTGGATCACCCACAGCGATCGGATTGTTTTTGCGGCGGCGCGATAGAATATCGATCATCAGATCAATTTCATCATCACGACAAAGTACCGGGTCGATTTTTCCCTGTTTGGCCAGTTCAGAGAAATTGGTACCGAATTTTTCTAACGGTGTTTCACCATCGGTTTGCAGCGCAGCGGATTTTTTTGTCCCTGTGTCTTCTGTCTCGTCTATTGACTCAGCAGACGGCACAAGGATTTTATGAAAATCCTTACGCAGTGCTTCGCGATTGATATCGTCTAAATAACGCACCACATCCAACGAAGTGTAACGTGAAGCATTCATCAATACCGCGAGTAAGATTGAACCACTGCGTATCTCGGTTTCACCCAATTCCAGTGAGCCGATACCCCAGGCTTCCTGTAAGGCGTCGATTAACAGAGGGGAAAATGATGGGTACTGATCGTTGATGTCATCGTTAAGACCAAAACTGGCAGACAGGTACTGTTTGATTTGCTCGATATCCAGGTTCGCTTTTTCCAAAACGATACGGACATCCGAGTATGGATTCTCGATGAGCTTATAGAGTAAATGGGAGACTGTCACTTCGCGATCATGATGACTGATGCAGAGACTGGAAGCCTCTTCGAGTGAGTGACGACAGAAAGTGTTTAAACGGCCGATGAGTGCGGCTAGATCTACCTTGATCAAAATAACATCCCTATTTTGTTATGAAAATGTTGTGTCCCTTTGTCGTCAATATAACACCATTTTTTGCTACGTCAACACCCGCGGGTAACTTTTTGCCAACCAGTGGGCAATTTTTGGTACCCCCTATATAGGTATATAAAAAACAAAAAAAGGGAGCCAAAAGGCCCCCTTCTTCAATATCCGGTCTGCGGAACAGACACTTAGGATATTAAGCCTCGATAGGCGCACGCCAATCGTCTGAACCAGATGTACCAGATACATCATGTTCCCAAACAATTTTACGGTAAGCCAGACTTACTTCAACGATCTGTGTGTAATCGCTGTTATCAGGGTTTTGTGCATGAGGCAGCTTCAGGTTGATGTCAACAATGGTGGCATCTTCCAGGGAAGTACTGAAGAAATGCTCTTGCTTGCCATCAACAGATGTACGGTACCAGTTGATTTTAACCTTGCTCAGCATTTCGCCAGAAGCCAGTGCGTTATACATCATAGGTACTGATTTGTTTAATGCGCAGCTGAAAATCATCGGACGATGCATACGCTGACCGGCAGGCTGGCCTGATTGTGGGTCTGTAGGAACAGTCACAACGTGTTTGATTTCTTGAACAAGAATCTCGTCTTCATGACCTTCTACATAAACATTACCGACTGAATCAGCAGTAAAAGAACCTGCAGTAATGTTTCCCTGTGTTTGTCCTTCAATTGAAATATATGCTGGTGTTGGCATACTAGTTCTCCATTTTTTTGTTTAGTTAGTGATGAGATCTAATCTCGTCATGCTAGCTTTAAAATCCTTTGCCTTGCTAACAAGATCGTGCTCAAAAAATTGTGTGGTTGATGCGTTTTTTATCGACCACGTGAGTAATCCTAGCAGCGGAGTTTTAAAAATACAAACAGGAAATACAATAATTATCAGTAACTTATGCTGTTTTTACACTAAAAATCAGGTAATTTTTCGCCCGCTTCAGGCAAGATTTTGCCCGCTCTAAAAGTCGATCTAATAAAAATGCGGGTGTCGATAAAATTAAAGCGGGCAAATTGTTACTCAATTTTTTTTAAAAATATTTGATAAGTTTTTTTTTAAAGTTTCTAAATGAGTCATGGTTCACATAAATGAATGTATTGTAACGGGTCATCAGTTTTTACGAACCAATGGGGCATACATTAAACAGTAAGTGGCATCCAAAGCTTGGCTTTGCTATTGAACAATTCACGGCTTATAAAGATTGCGTCGTCGTTACCTCCTCGCAATGACAGGATGAATAACTATATCTTGGCTACTGGTATAATAATCTTGTCATGACTACTCCAGAAATATCGAAAAAAATTTTCTGACCTTCATAAAACACACTGTCATTGCTTGTGCAAAGTGGTATTACAGATAAATGGATTATTTTATTGTAGGTAAAATCCTACAAATAAGTCATGACAAGTTGTCATTCTAAAAACTGAGTATGATAAAGTGAAATTTGACCTACCAATAAAAAACAGCCAGAATAAAACCATCAAGGAAAATACATCGGAGCAAAGGTATGCAACCCATCGCCCTAATCGGACACCACCACACCTGTCCTGCTAAAGCAGGCAAAACACCTCACGTCGGTGGCCCTGTACTCACTGGACAAGCTAATGTCACTGTCAACGGTATCCCCGTCGCCTGTGTCACTGATCAACTCGAATGTCGCGCGGGTGGCCCTGACATGATCGCTGCCGGTTCTGCACTCGTTACCATTAATGGTTTACCCGTCGCACGCCTGGGTGATCCTACTGCACATGGTGGTGTGGTTGTCGTGGGTGATCCACTGGTTGTTCTCGTCTAGACAAAAACAAACCTGAATTTCAGTTCAGTCAGAATCGATTGCAGGCAAAACTTTATTCCCTGGCGAATTCAGCTAGCTTAGGTGAAATTTTATTGTCATTGCGAGCAAAGCGAAGCAATCTGTATAAAGACATATCCAGGTCACTACACGGATAGACTAAACAACACCATCAACAGGTCGCCGCGGCACAAACGCCCATAGAACCCCTTCGGGTTTCATTATGGGTACCTTACCGATGGTCAAGGCAACCTCGCGATGACACTTTTATCTATCTCTTCTGATGATTTCTTGCTTGTCATTGCGAACTAAAGGGCCGTTGCCTATAACTATATTAAGCTGTTCAAGGGGTCATTCAATTAAAGATTAAATGGCGGTCGATAGTGAAGCAATCTATTGAGTAAATCCATATTACTACAGGCTGCTTCGTCAACGCGCAACGACATATTTATGTGGGGATAATTACAGATTACGCTTGAAAAACTTCAGTACCTTAGCCACGTATTCCTGTGTTTCCTTATAGGGTGGGATCTCGTTATTATAGCGTTTAACCGCATTCTCACCCGCATTATAGGATGCTATCGCCAAGGTCAGGTTGCTGTCATGTAAGTCCAGCAAATAGCGCATATAGCGTGTACCGCCTTCTATATTGTCTTCTGGATTATTTCGATCACTGACACCAAAACGTTGCGCTGTTGCAGGCATTAACTGCATCATACCCACGGCACCAGCAGAAGAGATGGCATTGGGCATATAAGCCGACTCGGCCTCGATGATGGCATGTACCAGTTCAGGGGGTAATGAGTACTTGGCTGCCTTGAGCCTGATGATATCGTCATACTCTTCCTGCTTTCTTTTGACATAATCTTTATAGTTTGAGCGACGACGGTCTTTTTTCGATGCAAGCTTAACCTTGCGTATTAATTTGAAAGGATGGGTCAGTTTGGTATCCGTGAAGATCGTCACCCCTTTAGGCGTACGATACTCATAGGCAATCTCGGCAAAAGCCCCGCTGCTCAAGCCCATGATGGCAGTCAATAAGAAAATTTGAATACAGCGATACATACCAATAACTCGTTTTATTTCCCTGTCATTAAACCGATTGATTATTAAACCGTAAAATATCAAATTTAGAGAGTAAATCCAACCCACAAATTGTAATCATTTGCTTTACGCCCTGCCACCAACCTGCTAATCTTGCCCTAAGACCACCGTGTAGATACCAACGACTGGAAGTCGACATAACATCAAGGACACCACTATGGCCGTACAATCAGGCACCCGT
>JGI24023J19991_10000813_pt1 | contig 24586 bp, 22 predicted proteins | sample Cruoilmetagenom1_FD_19991 | JGI IMG/M metagenome (IMG submission 19991) | reverse complement strand
AACAAAATCGATTTGGTGCTTATCGCAACTCACGGTCGTTCCGGCATCAGTCGCTGGGTGCGGGGGAGTGTTGCAGACAGAGTTTTACGGTCTTCACACGCGCCTGTTTTAATGGTTAGGGCAGACGACAAAACAAGTAGAGAGAAAGTATAAGACGTTTAACCTGTTATACATATTTTATCTGCCCGACTTTTCCGCAACAGCATCTGAAGGTCGTTATAGAATGTTGGATACACACAGGGAGAATGTATACGACTTCAATGTTCAACGCTATTTTGTATCCCTGGTTATCTGCTTTATAAATTCAGACATAAGTTTTATTACAGCTGGTTGTGCTTCCACGTGTGGAACATGCGCACAGTCTTTTACTATTTTGAGATGGACATAACCTGAACATTTAGAAGCGATAGAGTTGACTTGATCTTTTGAGCCATACTGATCATTACTCCCTTGAATCGCTAACAGAGGAACTTCAACACTTGGCAAAAGATATTCAATGTTCCAGTATCTGAACNAATCAGTAAGCCATGTTTCTGACCATGCCTTGAAAATAGCTTCTGTTTTTTCTCCATGATATTTCACTAACCCCCTCAGCTTTCCTCTATCCCAAGCCTCATCTGCAACTCTAATTCCGGCCACTGTTTTAGCATCAACAAAGACATGAGCCGCCTCGGTTATAATACCTTTCAGGAAGTCAGTTACTCTACGTAATAATTCCGGAAAGTTACTCCACATAGCGGCACATCCCAAACCTTCGTACAGATATACAAGATAAGGCATATTCGTGTTGCCTGGGATTAATTGGTAATAGATGCTGTGATCCTTATCGAGTGACAGTTCTGGCAATGACTTCTCCTTCTGAGGTTTACTGACTAACACCCATGAAATGATTTTCACAACAAAGCATGAAAGTAATGTGACAGGGATTCGGAGGAGTGTCGCCAGACGTTTGAGGAATATTCCTGAAAAACCAGGGTTATTAATGCTGTGAGAACAGCTTTTGAATGATAGATCCAAGGAAAGGAATTCTACCACAAACACCAAACTTACTTCTCCGTATCCAGGAAATAAATTTGGTATTCATGGCTTTGCAGGAAATTTCGTGAGATCTAACGTAATTCCCAATACTTGTAATCAGATTAATGTTTCTTGAAAGTGAATCTCTGTCCCCCAAGACTCAATTCAAACATAGCACCACCTTTTGTGATACTATAAGTTGCCATACCCTTATGATAATCAGTCTTGCCAATTTTAGCGTTATTTTTCCCACCACTTGCTCCCGCAGAGCTTCCGCCGGTATTAGCAGATGCACCAGCTGCAGCTGTTAATACTGTAGCCTGGGCCTCGGCACCGAACTCGAATTTGCCACTGATGAACTCGGAGAGCGATCGTTTGTCTTCGAAAAAAATGACTTGGCTAAAACCTACACCACCGAGTTGGAAGCCAATAGTCGCCTGGCTCATATCTGTGTCGCCGATGTACGCACTTTTCTCATAAACACGACCCTTACCGAAAGCTCCACCAACAACTATTCCCCCTTTACCGATGGTTGGGAATAGTGCATATCCATAAGCACTATTAAACATGTCAGAAATACCTGCATTTTCGAACATTGTTTTTGTATCAGAGAATTTATCCGCCCAGGCCGAGGTAGATGCAAATGATATTAACAGGGTTAGCAACGCAGTACGTAAAATGAATTTCATGATTAGTCTCCTTTATAATTGGATGGGTGAGGAAATGGCTAGGATCTAGGATGGCTCCTTTTCCATAAATATTCAGATAATGTAATTCTATATTTGAGAAGTACAAGTGTATCAAAGAAAAATAATTTTCAAGTTGTGATCAGGAGAATAATCCAGCCTGGTCTAGAGATGAACAAAATCTAACCTTCCTTGACTATTACAGTGCAAAGTCATACATACAGAAGAGGATTTAATTTGGAGATAATTTTTGNCTGGGTATTTAAATTAGTAAGTGCNTAAAGTTAANGATAGTATTAAATACCCGCATACAGTCGGTTCATATAATCTTGATCTTTTAACCTTTCGCTAACGACAATTATATCAGGAGCAGGTAATGTATGATATTTTTATAAAAACTCATTTCGCTGGAGCGCATCATCTTCGTAATTACCCGGGGGACTGCGAAAAACCCCATGGCCATAACTGGAAGGTGGATGTAACTGTTCGTGCAACAGAGCTCGACCAGTGCGGTATGGGAATTGATTTTAAGGTTTTGAAAAAAATCGTTAAAGAAGTTATTGATAAATTAGATCATAATGATCTAAACACCCTGCCTGCTTTTCAGGAGAAGAACCCCTCATCTGAACATATCGCTGAGTTTATTTTTGCCGAGGTAAAAGCGCTTCTTTCCAGTGACACGTATAATTTATACAGCGTCAGAGTTATGGAGACCGACACCCAGGGACTAACTTATTATGGAAAATAGCCTCCAGCCTCACATAAAGGACAAATTGTTCTAACACCCATGAAATGAATTTCACAACAAAATATGAAAGTAATGTAACCGGGCTCTGGGGAGCGAACATGACTTTCATATAAACTTGGCATTTCCTTCCATATGGATCAAAAATGATTTCCCTGAACGAAATTAAGATAGGTATTATTGGACTTGGGTATGTCGGATTGCCGCTGGCTGTTGAGTTCGGCAATAAATTCCCTACGGTCGGGTTTGACCTGAATGATAACCGTATCAAGAAACTCAGAGATGGCACTGACACTACTCTTGAGGTGAGTGATTCTGAATTACAGGCGTCAAAGGATCTCACATTTACCTCTCGCCCTGAAGATATAAAAAAGTGCAATGTATATATCGTTGCCGTTCCCACACCCATCGATGCGGCAAAACGACCCAATCTTCATCCCCTTGAAAGTGCTTCTACTACTGTTGGCAAATTGTTAAGTCCAGGAGATGTGGTTATCTTTGAATCCACTGTCTATCCCGGAGCCACAGAAGAGATCTGCGTGCCGATACTGGAAGAGAAGTCCGGGCTGCAGTACAATACAGATTTTTTTTGCGGATACAGCCCCGAACGTATCAACCCGGGAGATAAAGAACATAGATTGCCATCTATCGTTAAAGTTACCTCCGGGTCAACAGCGGAGATTGCTGAATTTGTAGATAATCTTTATAAAACAATTATTACCGCCGGCACTTTTTCCGCCAGTTCCATAAAAGTTGCTGAAGCCGCCAAAGTAATTGAGAACACCCAGCGAGATGTAAATATTGCATTGATCAACGAACTGGCTCTTATTTTTGAGAAGCTCAATATCAACACAATCGAAGTTCTTGAAGCTGCCGGAACAAAGTGGAACTTTCTACCCTTTCGTCCGGGCCTGGTAGGGGGTCACTGCATTGGTGTTGATCCTTATTATCTAACCCACAAGGCCCAGGAAGTTGGCTATCATCCCAAAATGATACTTGCCGGTAGACGGCTCAATGACCATATGGGTCAATATATTGCTTCGACAGTAATTAAAAAAATGGTTAAGAAAGGTATCGATGCAGCAAAGGCAAAGATTCTTATATTAGGGTTGACCTTTAAAGAAAATTGTCCGGATCTTCGTAATACCCGAGTCACTGATATTGTTGCCGAGTTTGAAGAATATGGTGTCTCTGTTGAAGTTTATGACCCCTGGGTAAATCCCGAAGAAGCAAAAAATGAATATCAGATTGATCTTGTCTCTAATCTTGAAAAAAGAAAATATAGTGGCGTTGTTATAGCTGTAGCTCATCAGCAGTTTAAGGAAATGACAATTAAGGATTTAAGAGATTTGTGTATTGAAAAATCGGTCATTTACGATGTTAAAAATCTGTTCCCCCATGATCAGGTGGACGGTTGTCTTTAGTACCCCAGTAATCCGCAAGGTTTAAATATGTTCAAAACAATCCCTGTTGAAGAAGCCGTTGGCATGGTGCTCCCCCACGATATTACAGAAATAATAAAAGATGAGAAAAAAGGCGTCGCTTTTAAAAAGGGCCACATAATAAGGATTGAAGATATAGATTATCTTAAAAGGCTGGGCAAAGACAATATCTACGTTTTATCGCTGACTGATGACACAATTCATGAAAATGAAGCGGCGACAATTCTTGCTAAAGCGCTTACTGGAAAAGGAGTAGAACATACTGAGCAGCCTGTCGAGGGAAAAATTACAGTCAAGGCCTGTATAGACGGTCTGTTGCGTATTAATAAAGAGTCACTGTTTCGGTTCAATATGCTCGGAGAAGTGATGTGTGCAACTCTCCATGATAATACTCCAGTCCAAAAAGGAGAGATAGTTGCCGCTACACGCCTGATTCCACTTGTAACATCCAGAGAATTAGTGGAAAAGGCAAAAGAGGCTGCCTTAAGCGGGATTCCTGTGGTTGAGGTGATGGGGTTATCGGCCAAAAAGGTGGGGCTGGTAATAACGGGCAGTGAGGTGTTTCATGGCAGGATTGAAGATCGTTTTGAACAGGTTCTCCGTCAAAAACTGGCGCTTCTCGGCTCTGATGTCACCACCGTCCGCATTGCTCCTGACGACAAAGATATTATTGCAAGGGAAATAAGATCCTGCATTGAGTATGGAGCTGAGTTAATCGTTACCAGTGGAGGCATGTCAGTTGACCCTGATGATGTTACCAGGGAAGGCATCCTTAAAGCAGGGGCAACCGAGGTAGTCTATGGCACTCCTGTTCTCCCCGGTGCTATGTTCCTGGTTGGCAAAATTGGCCAAATACCTGTCTTGGGATTACCTGCCTGTGGGATGTATCATAAAATCACTGTTTTTGATCTTGTCCTTCCTCGTATTCTTACCGGCCAGAAGATCGGCAGGACAGAACTTGCTGAACTTGGCCACGGCGGACTCTGCAGGAACTGCAAAACCTGCAACTATCCGATCTGTAATTTTGGCAAATAGTGGACTGATCAGAGCAGCAGGATCATAAATTTTCCAGGCCCTAACAGCCTACTTGCCTGGTAATTCCGTCGTTTTCAAATCAACGACAGTTGCTCCCCAGCTACCGTTAAACAGGTCAGCAAGACAGTAACCCGCAACTAGAGGATTGCGCTCAAGAAGAGCATGAACAGAACGCCTCAGGTTCCCCTTCCCTTTGCCATGGATGATTTTCACCTGGAATATTTCTCGCTTATAACATTCATCCAGATAATCCGGGATCAGGTATTTTAAATCTTTGGGAGAAAATGTATGTAAATCGAGAGTACCATCAATTTCAATTTTAATCGGTTCTGTGGAAAAATGTTCGTCTTCCATCAGCTTCTATACGTTAACATGTTCAGAACTACGTTTGCCGCCCTTTCAGAGGCTCCTTTTTCTCCAAGAGCTTCCCTGACCTCAGCAAGAGCAGCAAGAGTCTCTTCCCGTTTTTCCGGGATTACTATGAGATCCTGCAATTCTCTTGCAATATTCTCAGCAGTTACCTCATCCTGCAATAATTCAGCGACGGCAGTCTTTCCGGCAATCAGATTAACCAGGGAAAAGTGATCAAGTTTGACAAGGAGTCTTGCCAGACGATATGTTAAATTTGCGAGTTTATAGACTACCACCATTGGAATCCCCACAATTGCAAGCTCAAGAGTGACGGTACCTGAAGCTGCAACAGCCGCATCGCAAACAGACATCATATTGTAACGATCACCCACGATCACTTTAATGTTCAGTCGATCCTCATAGAGGCTAAGCCCGGCATCGCCCAGATTTTTTCTGGTAAGAGTAGAGGCCTGGGGAATAAGAAAGACAATAGAGTCTGATTCCTTTTGCTTTTTCTGCAGAAGGATTGCTGCATCTAAAAAATGTGGTAGAAGAGCAGTTATTTCACTTTTTCTGCTTCCCGGCAAAAGGCCGATACATCTCTGATGATCGCCTATGCCATGTTTTTTGAAAAATTCATCCCTTGAGAGCAACACATGGACCGTATCAAGCAGGGGATGCCCGACATATTCCGCATCCACCCCTCTCTTCTTGAAAAAGCTTTCTTCGAAGGGCAGAATTACACCAAGTTTATCTACTCTTTTGTTAATTGTCTGCACCCGACCGGAACGCCATGCCCAAACCTGCGGTGCAATATAATAAAAGACCGGAATACCAAGCTGTTTTGCTTTTTTTGCAAGAATAAGATTAAAATCCGGTAAATCAATAATGATAAGAAGGTCGGGGGGATCTGAAACCATTCTTTTCTTCAGAACGGATTGAGCAGTAAGGATATCTTTTAGATGGGCAAAGACTTCGATAATACCTACAACTGCTACTTTGGCAGCGTCAAATAGGATTTCGACGCCAAGGGATTCAAGTTCAGGCCCTCCCATGCCGTAAAACGAAAGATCCGTACGTTTGTTTTGTAAAGCTCTAACAAGATTTGCCCCATGGAGGTCGCCGGAAGCCTCCCCGGTTACAATCATTATTTTCGAATTCATCTATGCTGAAGGCCGTATCAAATCTTTAAACAGATCAAGCTGCTGATGTTCTTTAATCTGCTCTATCACTTGTAAGGCTACCGCAAGCGCCCTTCTTCCCTCTTCACCGGACACAGCAGGTTTAGTCCTCTCTTTAACATGCTCAACAAAAGATACAATCTCACCTCGCAGGGCATCACTGTCGCTGAAAGTCCTTGTCTCAATATCTGGTTTCGGCATACCACTCGCCATCAAATCGTCAGAGAGTTTTACAGTCATCACCTTTTTATTACCAAAATCAACAGTAATATATGAACCTGGCTGAAAGATACGCATCTTCCTTTTATTGGTCATGGAAATTCTGCTTACGGTGACGTTAGCAGTGGCGCCGTTCTCGAACATCAACCGGGCATTTGCTATATCCGTAGTGCCGGTAACGACCGGTGCTCCAACGGTGTGTATGGTTTTAAGTGGCGACTTGATGATATTTAATATGATATCAATATCATGTATCATAAGATCAAGAACAACATCTACATCCACCCCCCTGTTCTTAAAAGTCGCGATCCTGTTGCTTTCAATAAAAGCTGGAGAGGTAAGAAAAGGCTCTATCGCCTGGACTGCCGGGTTAAACCTTTCCAGATGGCCAATCTGCAGTACCAGGTTTTTTTCTTTCGCCATGAGGATAAGCTCATCTGCTTCTTCAAGAGTAACCGTTATCGGCTTTTCCAGGAGCATATCGATACCAGCTGCTATGCAGTTACTGGCGACTTCAAAGTGGTAAATCGTCGGTACAGCTATAGACACAGCGTCAACCAGGGGCAGCAGTTCTTTATAATCAGTGAAGGCACCACAGTTACATTCTTCTGCTACATTTTCACTTTTCGAAGAATCCGTGTCTGCAACCCCAACGAGCTCAACAGAATCCAGATCAGCGTATTTCTGGGCATGAAACCTGCCAAGATATCCAACTCCAATAACTCCAGCTTTAACACTTTTCATAGAATTCTTATTCTCAGGTGTGAGTTTTGACACTAATCCCGATATTAGTGCCTAATTCCTGAATTTCTATAGTAAAAAACAAGAAATTTGGGAAGGTCATTTTAAACTATATGGTTGAATATACTTCCATGGCACTTATCCAAGCATTCTAAAATTCCGATTTATTCGGGTTAGGTATTAAATGCCCAGATATGCTTTTTGGATATCGTCGTTGGCGAGTAATTCTTCTGCGGTTCCTGAAAGAGTTATCCTTCCATTCTCCATAACATAGCCTCTATCGGCGATATGTAATGCCTGGTTGGCGTTCTGCTCTACCAGAAAAATGGTAGCGTTGTTCTCTTCATTAATCTTCCTGATAATTTCAAATATCTGTTTGATAATAAGTGGTGCCAACCCCATGGAAGGTTCGTCGAGCAATAAGAGCTTTGGCCTTGCCATCAGTGCTCTTGACATGGCAAGCATCTGCTGTTCTCCTCCACTGAGTGTTCCTCCATCCTGGTTCTTCCTCTCAGCCAGAATCGGAAAGAGAGAAAATACATAGTCCATATCCTTCTGGATCTCCTGCTGATCCTTACGCAAAAAAGCACCCATATCAAGGTTTTCTTTTACTGTCAACAGAGGAAAAATATGTCGTCCTTCCGGAACCTGGCAAATACCCTTCCTGACGATTTCATCCGGACCTTTTTTATGGATTTCCTGATCAAGAAAAGTTATTGAACCGGCTCTGCACGAAACGATTCCGCAAATGGTCATCAGGGTTGTGCTTTTACCGGCACCATTGGCACCAATGAGAGTGATTATCTCCCCTTCATTAACTTCTAAAGAGACATCTTTGATGGCAAGAATATTTCCATATCCGGCCTGTACATTTTGTAGTTTAAGCATCGACATCTTCCCCTAGATATGCCTTAATGACTGCAGGGTTTTCTCGAATTTCAGCTGGAGTTCCCTCGGCGATTTTTTTGCCGTAATCCATAACAAAGATCCGATCAGACAAACTCATTACAAGCGTCATATCGTGCTCAATAAGAAGGATTGACTGCCCTTCAGAGGAAATCTCTTTGATCAGTTTTTCCAGCTCAATCGTTTCCTGTGGGTTCATACCGGCGGCAGGTTCGTCAAGCAGCAGAAGAAGCGGTTCAGTGGCCAGGGCCCTTGCAACTTCAAGTCGTCTTTGTGCCCCGTAGGGAAGATTCTCAGCAAACTCATTGACATGCTGCTCCAGCCCCACTTTCTCAAGAATAGCATAACTGGTTTCCAGTATAGACTGTTCCTCATCACGGGTAGCTCTATTTCGAAAGACAGCACCAAGAACAAAGGCCTGAGTCCTGCAATGTCTGCCAATCATAACATTTTCCAGGACAGTCATTTTGGCAAAGAGCCTGATATTTTGAAATGTCCTTGCAAGCCCTTTTTCTGTCACCTGATTGGGTTTCAATCCTTTTAAACTCACACTTGTATCAGTGCCCGGCGAAGAAAGGTAGACCTCTCCTTCAGTAGGAGCATAAATACCGGTAATACAGTTAAAAAAGGTTGTTTTCCCTGCCCCGTTTGGGCCGATCAACGCTACAATCTCTCCCCTGTTTACGTCGAGATCAAGAGAGTTCAAGGCACGAATCCCCCCAAAATCCATGGTGAGACCAGTTACTTTCAATATCTGATTGTTCATTTCAAAAAAGGATTATTTCTGTTTTTCAAATTTATATGTTCTTCGTATATTTGCAATCATCCCTTGCGGGCGAAATACCATCATTGCAACCATAACCCCACCAAAAGCAAGCATTCTATATTCAGACAATGCCCTCAAATATTCTGGCATCAAAATAAGTATAAATGCTCCAATTATAACCCCGATTATCGAGCCCATACCGCCAAGAACAACAATAGACAAGATAATCGCAGACTCAAGAAAGGTAAAACTTGCCGGATTGATAAATGTTGTTTTAGCGGCAAAAACAACCCCGATAAGTCCGGCCCAGAATGCGCCGAGAGAAAAGGCAGCAAGCTTTGTTTTCCGTTTATCTATGCCCATTGCCTGACATGCGATTTCATCCTCCCTCAGGGCAATCCAGGCACGCCCAAGTCGTGAATCCTGCAATCTGTTAACGACAAATATTGTCACAATTACACCCAAAACCATGATGTAATACATGTACATAATGGATGTTTCCAGTGAAAAATCGATACCGAAAAAACTGGGTCTGGAGATATTGGAAATACCACTTGGCCCCTGTGAAAACTCACCCCAATTTTCCAGAATCAAACGTATAATTTCACCAAACCCCAGGGTAACAATAGCGAGATAGTCACCACGCAGACGCAGTACAGGGAAACCCAGAATAATACCAAATATTGCGGCAAGACATCCACCAATAGGCAGAACCACCCAGAAACCGAGACCAAAATGGTAGTTAAGAAGTGCATAAGAGTATGCCCCTACTGCATAGAATGCAACAAATCCCAGATCGAGTAACCCTGCCATTCCAACGACAATATTTAATCCCAGACCAAGAACAACATACATAAGGGCCGTTGTCATAACATTCGTCTGATATGTCGAGAAAATCTGGGGAAAGACAATGGCAATTGCCAGTATGACAAAACTGAGCACCGCCATCTGTTTTTTATTATTCAGAATGGAATGGATGATATTTTGAGATTTTTTCACCTCTTTTTTATCTGCAGTTACCCGTAATTTTCTCATCTTTAAAAAGCTCATGACGAGATAAACCGTGAAAGTTACAATCGCCACATAGGCGGCGTTCTGCCATCGATAGCGAATAATTCTCTCAATCGGGTCAACCTTGATAACCATTATGGGNAATGTCAGAAAAATAAACCAGAGAGCTACGCCAAGTGCTTTTTTTAATTCATTTATCAATAACATCAGTGCGTTACTCCAGAAAAACTATAATAAAAAAAACAAGAAAACTTTCACCACAGAGGACACAGAGAGCACAGAGGAGAAAAAACTGTCTTTTCTCTGTGCTCTCTGTGTCCTCTGTGGTGAGACAATTTATTTTTTAGTATCTTAGATATTTCATACTTTCTTTGTTTCGGCTTTGCCAAGCAAGCCCGACGGCTTAAAAATCAGAATGAGAACGAGAAGGGAAAACGCGAAGACATCCTCATAATCGCTAGAAACATAACCAGTTGCAAAACTTTCTGTCAGTCCAAGTACAAGACTTCCAAGAACTGCCCCTGGGATAGATCCGATTCCTCCCAAAACTGCTGCAGTGAATGCCTTGATTCCGGCAATAAAGCCGATATAGAAATTAATCTGGCCTATATGAGAGGCAATAAGAAGTCCACCGATGGCAGCAAGAGCAGAGCCAATAATAAAAGTAGCGGAAATAATTTTATTAACATTGATGCCCACAAGCATTGCCATTGTCCTGTCCTGGGCTGTTGCCCGCATTGCTTTGCCTACACGGGTAAACTTAATGATATAGGTCAGAATCATCATAACAATAGCTGTTGTTATAAGAATAACCAGATCACTGGATCCAACGATATGGGCCACAGGCTCCATAAATTCAAAGTCAGGGATGAGAGCGGGAAATGGCAAAAAGTCAGAGGTTTGTGCCAGCAGTACATAATTTTGCAGAAAAATAGACATACCAATTGCACTGATAAGAGGTGACAGGCGCGGTGCATGACGAAGTGGTTTATATGCTATTTTTTCAATAGTATAGCCATAAGCACTTGACCATACAGCAGCTGCTACACCGGCAATAACGATAATAGCAAGGATTGGAAATCCATAAATTGACAGCACGGTTGCGACTATAAAAGCAGTAAAGGCACCTATCATATATATTTCGCCATGGGCGAAGTTAATCAGACCGATAATACCGTAGACCATTGTGTACCCGAGAGCAATCAGTGCATAGATAGAGCCACGGGTAAGACCGCTGAACAGGAGTTCAATAAAATAATCCATAAAAACCACAAAAAATAACCTGAAACAGAGTGCATTCCATAGAATGCCGCACCCCATTTCAGGTAGATTAACAAGCTAATCCCGAGAAACGGGACAATCACTATTTCATTTCTACAAATTTTCCATCCTGTACTTGATATACTGAGAAGCCAACTCCAACCGCATCACCCATTTCGTTGAAATAGATATTGCCAACTGGAGTATCTACTTTCTCTGTCTGGAGTGCTTTCTTCAAAGCTGCAAGATCTGTAGACCCGGCCTTCTTAACAGCATTGACCATTGCCAGCATTGCCGAATATGCATTCTCGTAGAAAGCGCCATGATCAGAATTAAAGGTAGCCTTATGGGCATCGATGGCAACCTTTGACAGAGGGTTACTGGCATTATCTTTAGGTCCTGAAGCATAAGCGCCTTCAGCATTTTTACCGGCAACCTTGATAAAGGTCATATCCTTCACACCATCGTCGGAGATGAAAGTAGTTTTTAAGCGCTTCTTCTTCATCTGACCGACAATTTTGGATGCTTCAGGATGATACCCACCAAAAATAACTGCCTCTGCACCTGATTTCCTTATTTTCAGAACAATCGCAGAATAATCGACGGCACCGGGAGTTACACCTTCATAAAGAACAACTTCTGCCTTTCCGGATTCTTCAAGGAACTTCTTGGCAAATTCAGCAAAGCCTTTACCATAGTCACCTTTATCGTGGACAACCGCAATTTTTGTATAACCGAGGGTTTCAAGTGCAAACTTCACATCAACTTCAGCCTGAGCATCATCAGGTGCAATAGTTCTGAAGAAGTTTGGATAATCACCACTCTGGGTCAGAGCAGGATTGGTGGCCGATGGTGACATGACCAGTATACCTTTATCTTTATAGATCGGCAGGGCCGCTTTAGTAGCGCCGGAACAGATATGGCCGAGTACAACTTCCGCCCCTTCAGATGCCAGTTTGGTTGCAGTATTGGTTGCAATTTCAGGCTTGCAGACATCATCCTCAATAAGCAGTTCAATCATTTTTCCATTGATACCACCTGCATCATTAACCTGCTTTGCAACAATTTTAGCGGCGTTTACCGAAGGTAATCCATATGATGCGAGATCACCACTGTGAGGTCCTGCAACACCAAACTTGATAGTATCTCCTGCAACTCCCATGGCCGGCACTGATAAAGCCATCATAACGCAGGCAGCAGTTGAAACAAATTTTCCACTTAGAGCTAACTTCATTTTTTCCTCCCTCAATATGCATTGATTAAGTAAACTCACCCAGTCCCAATTCAACTCTCAAAGTTGAGAAAAGAGCAAGCATATACGACGAAGTCATGATATTAGTCTTTTACTCTTGATTTTGCAAAATCAAAAATTAAAAACGTTCTTTATTTTATCTGTGATTGAGTTATAGAGGAGTGGCGTTGAACAAATTAGATCTGTTTTTTGCTTTGGGGCGCCCATTGAGTCCGCTATATAGTGGATTGATGAGTACCAGAGCAGTCCTCTATAAGAAAAGCATTTTCAAACATCACAAACTGCCGGTTCCAGTCATTTCCATCGGTAATCTCACTATGGGGGGATCCGGAAAGACACCGGTAGTTCTCAATCTTGCCCAGATGCTAAAACAATTGGATTACCATCCTGCAATCATCAGCAGAGGATACGGCGGTAAAGCAAATCAAAAGAGCAATATTGTTTCCACTGGAAAGAAGATCCTTCTCTCCCAGGAAGAGGCTGGAGATGAACCTTTTATGCTTGCAAAAATACTAGAGGAAGTACCGGTTATTACCGGCAAGTCACGCATTCACCCCTGCAAACAGGCCATAGAATCATTCGCTGCAAATATCCTCCTTCTTGATGACGGCTTTCAACACCTTGCCATCAATCGAGATATTGACATCGTACTGTTTAATGCAACGACACTTGCCGGCAACAGCAGGGTTTTTCCAGGGGGTGTACTGAGGGAACCGGTAAGTGCTTTAAAGAGGTGCCATGTTTTTATGTTGACGGGAGTCACTGATGGCAACCGAGAACGAGCAGATCAGTTTTCAATCCTGCTAAAAAAAAGGTTTCCGGAAAAACCGCTTTTCTTTTCAAAAATTTCCGATTATGAAGTCTGGGCTGCCGATGAAAAGGAGAGTGTTGAAGATTTTTCTGACCTTGGTCGAACCTCTGGCTTCTGTGCAATTGCAAATCCAATCCGATTTCAAGATTCAATTAAAATGAGTGGAATTGACCTAATGCAATTCTCATCCTTTAAAGATCACAGGATATACGACCAGAGGTTGATGGACAGATTATGTCATGAAGCAAAAGGGGCTGGTATTCAAAGTCTCTTGACTACTGAGAAAGATTTTGTAAAAATTGAGCATTTAAAGCGAACTCTGCCCCTCTATGTGCTCAAAGTGAAGCAAAAAGAAGATAAAGAGTTTGAAGAGTATATTTTGAAAACAATACAAAAATACCAATAGATTTTGCATATCTCGAATCAATATTTTCTAGGCGCCTGTCCGAGAATAGGCGTTTTCTTCAAAATCGAAGAATTATTAATAAATAAGCACAGCCATATGTGACATCGGAGTCTACGCTTACCTGCGAGCATTATTTTTTGGTAATTCTGAAGAGTTTGAGCAAAAAGGCATTCTCGGTCAGGCTCCTAGGAGGTTGTCAAACCCATTAGAGTGTGTCTTTTCCCTCAATGAGTGTCTTTTAACCCACACTATGATTTTTATTGAAACAAATTCACTATTCTTTGCATTTAGCTGTAAATACGCTCTTTATGTATATTCATGTTTTTAAACAAAACAGTGGCATAATATTTGCTTTATTACTGTAAACTCACATCCATAACTCAGGATTTTATATGCCATTACCAATAGATCCATATCAATATACATTACGGAAGTCGGTCAGTTGCTGCGGAGTTGGACTTCACTCCGGCAGAACTGTTAATCTTTCTATTAAACCAGCCCCTAAAAATAACGGTATCCGGTTTTTCCGAACTGATGTCTTGCCTGATGAACATATTAAGGCACATATGAATATGGTGGTAGATACCAGGCTTGCTACAACAATTGGCAATGATAATTTCCATATTTCGACAACCGAGCATCTTATGGCAGCCCTGCAGGGGTTTGGTATCGATAATGCGGATATTGAACTCGATTCGTCCGAAGTACCGATCATGGATGGAAGTGCCGAGCCTTTTTTCCAAATGATGAAATCATCTGGAAAAAAGAAACAGAATGGCATGAGAAAAGCACTTCGGATTACCAGACCGATCCATTATACCGATGGTGACAAATCTATTACTATCAAACCATACAATGGCTTCAAGGTAACCGGTGAAATATGTTTTGATGACACTGTAATAAATAACCAAAAATTTTCTTTTAATCTTTCTGCAGAAAAATTTGACAAAGAGATATCCCGCGCCAGAACTTTTGGATATGTTGAACAGGTCGAGGAATTATGGGCTAACGGGTTGGCACTTGGCAGCTCCCTTGAAAATGTAATTGCTATTCACTGGAATCGAAAATCAGTTCTCAATGAAGATGGTTTAAGGTTTGATGATGAATTTATCAGACATAAAGTACTGGACCTGGTGGGTGATCTTGCACTTTTAGGATGTCCGGTTCTTGGACATGTCAGATCCTATAAAACCGGTCATACCGAACACCTGGGTTTTATGAAGGCTATTGCCGCATCCCCTCATTGCTGGGAACTTATAGAAATGCGAAAAAATGGTCCCCATGCTGTTATGAGTAAGGTCGCCTCAAAGTCAAAGGCTGCCAGTGATAAGATCATGCCGCTTTTTAATCGTGACAGCCAATTGATTGCTGCAGTCTGATTTGCCCTTTTTTCCCTCCTCTTATTCTCAATAAACTATTGTTTACATAAGCAGGACACTGGTTATGTCAGGTATTATTGAGGATTATTCGCATAACCCCTCCTCACATTGACGATTATTCGAAATGTAGTATAATGAGGGTACGACTGTATGGTCAGGTATTTTCTTTTCAGGCAGGAGAAGGAACGTGACACTCTTAGAAGGTCTCTTATGGTTAACCCTTAACGTATATCATGAAGCACGTTCTGAGCCACTGATTGGACAGATGGCTGTAGCACTGGTGACCTTAAACCGTGCCAATGAAAAACATCTGCCGATTAAAGACATCGTAAAGGAGCCTTATCAGTTCAGTTGGACTTTTCAGAAGGACTCTTATTTCCCGGATGATCCAAAAGCTTTTTTTGAATGCCTGAAATCAGTATATACAGCCCTGCAGACCCAGGACTTCACCAACGGTGCAACTCACTACCATCTCAACACTATAGAACCTTACTGGGCAGAACATTTCATCTATCTTGATGAATTCGGATCCCATAAATTCTACAAATAAATGATTTTATGCACTGCCTGCTTTCTCAAGTGCCCTGCGCATATTGTCAAGTAATTCAGATCCCATATTTATAGAAACAGGATATATCAGCGTTTTTCCTAAAATCTCAGCCGACTGCGGCAACAATTCCGGATCATAAACAACCCGCCGGTTTCCTCCCGATTCCATGAATGGATACCCTGACCGGGTTATCGTTTTTCCTTCGAGAAGATGCTCCCATTTGGGATAGAAATGCCAGCTGTTCTCGGCAAAATTGATCGCACCAAAACCATCAGACCTGAGTGAATCATTTACTCTTGTGCAGTGATCACGATCCTGCAGAGAAAAGGCAAAAAAGGTCGCTGAATCTCCTTTTTCATCCATAAGGTGCCTGAAGGTAACTCCGGGAATTTGTCCTGCAGCATCTTTAAGCATTGCTTTGTTTTTTTGCTGGGCAGCAATCATTGAGTCTAACTTTGCAAGCTGGGCTATTCCGATTGCTCCCTGAATTTCCATCATTCTGTAATTAAATCCGACGAAATGTCTTCCCTCTCCCCCTCTTCCTCCCGGATTAACTTCATGATCATGACCATGATCATGATATTCAGACATTGCTCTCCACAGTTCCGGATCTTCTGTTATTATCATGCCGCCTTCTCCGGTGGTCATCGTTTTTACTGAATCAAAAGAGAAAGTTCCGCATTTACCAAAGCTGCCAAGATGCTTTCCGTCAATTCTCCCTCCGGCAGCCTGGGCAGTATCTTCAAGTACCGGAATACCATGCTCAGTTGCAATAGCCAGAATTTCTTTAATTCTGGCCTGGGCACCAAGCATGTGAACAGGAATTATACATTTCGTTTTGGATGTTATTTTATTTTTCAGATCTACAGGATCCATATTAAGCGTTGTATCTACCTCAGTAAACACAGGAATGGCACCAACTTCAAAAATAGCTTCCCAGGTTGCGACAAAGGTAAACCCCTGAGTAATAACTTCATCACCAGGACCAATTCCAAGGGCGGTCAGAGCAACTTTCAGAGCTGCCGTTCCTGACGTTACGGCCTGACCATAAGATGTTCCGCAATAATGTGCAAATTTCTCCTCAAACTCCTTTACCTTAAAGACCCCATTTCGCTGGTCATTAAACTCATACCGAAAAAGAACACCGGTATCGAGAACGTCCATAATTTCTTTTTTTTCTTCTTCACCAAATATTTCAAATCCAGGCATAACACACTCCTGTTAATTGTTACGACGCCATCATTAATTTACTGTTGTCTATCAGCCTGATCGAGCCTCCAATTTTAACTGCCAGAGCAAGTACACTGTGTTTATTAACAAATTTATCGGGGATAAGGTTGAATTCATTTACAACAACAGCATACTCCAGTTTTCCACCGGCGTTATCCACAATCTCTTTTGCTTTTTCTATTATTGTGTCGGCAGCAACGTTTTGCCGGCCTTTCACCAGTTCCTTGGCAACATGAATTGCCCGGGAAAGGCAGAGTGCAGTTCTACGACCCGCATCGTCAAGATAGCGATTTCTAGAACTCATTGCCAAGCCATCTTTTTCCCTGAAGATGGGAGCGCCAATAACCTCAATATTGTAATTGAGATCTTTCGTTAACTGCCTGACAAGTACCAACTGTTGAAAATCTTTTTTGCCAAACACTGCAACATCGGGAACAGTTATATTGAATAATTTTGTCACCACCGTTGCGACCCCGCCAAAGTGAACAGGCCTGTCCTTTCCACACATTCCCTGGGAGAGCAGTGTTACATTAACGCTGGTCTGAAANTTTTTCGGGTATATCTCCTCTGGCTCAGGGCAGAAAAGTGCATCCACCCCTTCACCCGCGGCCAAACTGCAATCGGCCTGAAATTGCCTGGGATATGAGTCTAAATCCTCATCAGGGCCAAACTGCTTCGAGTTTACAAAAAGAGATACAATGGTTTTATCCGTCACGCTTTTTGCTCTACGCATTAATGATAGGTGGCCTTCATGCAGGCATCCCATCGTTGGCACAAGAGAAACTTTATACCCTTTCTTTTTCCACATCTTCGAAAGGGAGTTAATCTCTTTTACAGAGGGTACAATTTTCACATTCTTGTTTTCAGTTGTGCGATTCTCGCTTCAATTTCAGATCTGGCCTGAGCTGCCGCAGGTTCATCGCCTGTATTAAGCAGGAAATTATTATAAATCGTATGTGCCTTTTCGAAATTACCCTGGGTCTCTTCAATGCGGGCAAGCCCTGTATAACCGACATGATCGTATCCCTTGATTTCTTTCAAAAGATCATACTGCACCGCAGCCTCAGCAAATTTTTCATCCGCCTCCAGAGCCTGTCCAGCCCCAAAGAGTAACAGGCTATAGAGCGGACTTGTCTTACCGACACTTTTAATCTCATCAAGATATTTTCCAGCAGCTGCTGCATATGCACCGTTCTTCATATCAAGGTGAGCAAGTTCAATCTTAGCCCATTGTGCTGAGGTTGTACTTCCATACTTATCTATTACTCCGGCTAAAGAAGCAGATTTTTCCCCATTGTCAGCCTGTAATGCTGTTGACAAAGCAGAAGCAGCATCTTCCACAACACCTTGACGGTAAGACAAGTAAAGAGACAGAGATATCACTGTGACAGCAATCACAACAAGAAGGACAATGATTAGACGCTGGTAATTCCGTATAAAATCTATCACTTTTGGTGGCAGGTTGAAGTGCTCTAGCAGTCCTTCAACCTTATCCATCTTTGTCTCTTCAGTAAGTCGTTTATTAAACACACCCTCACTGGACATTTGCTTCCCTCCAATTAATTATTATATGATGAACTCGTAAAAACCCAAATTCTTTGCCATCCCGTCATTCCCGCGCAGGCGGGAGATAGCGTAGACTTCGATCCAGTTGTTTCAGTATGTTATGGATTCCCGCCTGCGCGGGAATGACAATGCATGGGACTTTTAACGACGCCATCATTATCTGAATTTTCTTAGAGACTTTCGTTAGCTGGGTCAATATAATATAAAGCTGAATAACTGTCTATGTGTAAACATGGTATTACTTCATCAAACCAGGTTTTATAAAACCATCACCTGATACTCTATTAAGATTGCTATGGTTCGCGATACTCAAATTGACCCCATACTCACGGTAACTCAGCTTACCAGATCAATAAAAACTCTTCTTGAAGGCGAGTATAGATTTATTAGAATAAGTGGTGAAGTTTCGAACTTAAAAACACCTTTTTCCGGTCACTCCTACTTTTCATTAAAAGATTCTCACTCACAAATACGAGCAGTACTTTTCAAAAATCAAAAAAGATACTTGAGTCATACCTTGTCAGACGGGCAGCAGGTCATCTGTTTTGGCAGGATATCAGTATATGAACCCAGGGGAGAGTACCAGATCATTGTTGATACTGTCGAGCAGTATGGGAAGGGTAACCTGCAAATTGAGTTTGAAAAACTAAAAAGGAAATTATCTGACGAAGGAATTTTTTCAGAAGCATATAAGAAACAGATCCCGCCCTACCCTGCAAAAATTGTTATTATCTCTTCACCGACCGGCGCGGCACTTCGGGATTTCCTGAAAATTGCTGCAACCATGGAGTCCCATGTCCATATTCAGATACTGCCGGTTCGGGTGCAGGGCAGAGAGGCCGGTTCTGAAATCGTCAAAGCAATCCAACTTGCAAATAGAATGAATAACGTCGATATTCTCGTACTCTGTCGGGGAGGAGGCTCTATTGAAGATCTTTGGGCTTTTAATGAAGAGTCGGTAGCTCGTGCAATTTTCGATTCTATAATTCCAGTTGTTACAGGAATAGGACATGAGATTGATTTTACAATAGCCGATTTTTGTGCTGATTTCCGTTGCCCTACTCCTACCGGAGTTGCTACACAAATACTTCCGGACGTTTCTGCAATAAGCGCACATCTAGAATTATTGAAGAAGAGGATAACACTTCATTTACAACATAATATCAATTATTTAGAAAATATAGTTAGAAACAACATACGGATACTGAGTGATCTGGACAGAATATTTGAGAATCTGGAGTTGCGTCTTAATCTTGGTAAGACATATCTATTCCAGGCGATAGGGAATGGCCTCTCCGGCAAGGAAATGCGCTTTCATGATCAGGTACAAAAGCTGGAATCCAATGCGCCCCTTGCAAAACTGGAATTACAGGAACAACAACTCAAACTGCTTTTCACTCAGCTGGTTAACCGGATACAAACGCGGCTCAAAGATAAAGAGTCAAATCTTGGCAATGTGGCAATCGCTTTAAACAGTGTCAGTCCCCTTGCAACTCTCGCCAGGGGATATTCAATAGTTACTCGGCTCACTTCCACTTCATCCGGCAAGCCTGGAAAAGTGGTCACCCGAACTGCAGATACAGTACAGGGCGACAATCTCGGGATCCTCCTCCATAGAGGATCCCTGGAGTGTACAGTGACCAAGGTAAAACCATGATGGCGTCGTAAAAAATCTTCTATAATAACTCAAGACCGGAGAAAAAATATCCGATTTCAAAGGATGCCGTCTCAGGAGCATCGGAACCATGGGTAGCATTCTCTCCAAGGGACGCGCCGAATTCACGGCGTAATGTTCCTTCTGCTGCCTCTGCAGGATTGGTCGCCCCCATAAGATCTCTCCATTTGAGGATAGCATTCTCCGCCTCAAGTACCATTACAATGCAGGGACCACTTGACATAAATTCAGTCAGTTCACCAAAGAACGGGCGGTCTTTATGAACGTAATAGAAGCCTTCCGCCTCAACCTGGCTCAAATAGAGTTTTTTCAAGCCAACCACGGTAAATCCTTCCTCATAGATACGGCTGAGTATTTTACCACTGTTGCCATCGGCAAAGGCATTAGGTTTGATAATCGCGAAAGTTTTTTCCATTTTTTTTCTCCACTCGTTAATTAGATTTTTGTAAAAGTCATGTGCTATCCGGAAAGAAAGGGGTTCGCAGGGTGTTGCCACGACAGTAAATGAGCATGCGAGACTCCATCCACAGCTTGCGAGGAAGTTTAGCAATCCCCTTCCGAATCCACGTCTATATCGCTTTCATAACAGTGAGACGGTATCACCATTGTAAAAGCATTTCCTTTGTGTCAGCCCGCTCCTGCCACACCTCGTAATACAAGAACAGTCAAAACAAATAAAAATGAACCGAAAAGGATCAATTTGTTGCTCGTTTTAATATTATCAGCTTTGATCTCGTTAATATTATCACCGATAAAGGGTTTTGCCACTATAGTACCGGAATAGGACAACGACCCGCCCAGACGTATTCCCAGAGCTCCGGCAACAGCAGATTCAGTATGACCGGCATTTGGACTGGAATGATTCAGTCTGTCGCGAAAAAATATTTTCGCTGCTCCCCTGTAATCCAGTTTTAAAATAAAAGCCGCAAATATAAGCATAAAACCGCTGATTCTAGCCGGTATAAAATTCACAAAATCGTCAACCTTAGCAGCCATTCTACCAAAATATATGTATTGTTCGTTTTTATAACCGATCATCGAATCCATTGTATTGACACCCTTATAAAGAAATGCTCCCACGGCTGACCAACCGATCGCGGTCATGTCAAGATATGGTGAAAAGAGGCTGAAGAACACTGCAAAAAAGAAAGGTGCTGTAATCCCGTCAACCATATTTTCCGCCACTGTCTCTACACAAGCCTTACTTACCTCAGATTCACTTAATGTCTGTGTATCCCTTCCAACAATACGCCCCACAGCCTTTCTAGCACTGTCTGGATCAGAGTCATGGATAAGCCGGTTGTACACATCCATACTGTGGCGCATCAGGTCTTTAGCAGCAAAGGTCGTATACAGTAGTAGTATGGCAGTAACATTACCAAGAAGAGATGAAACAGCATAGCAGGCGGTTAACAACAGGAATACAAGACCACCGGTTACAAGCAATACAATTGCCACGGTAAAAGAACCGGCCAGGATCGGCTTTTTCGTCAATCTTCTAGTTATTTTTTCACTTATCCTGCATAAAAATCCAATACCTTTAACAGGGTGCGGATACCACCGGGGATCCCCAAACAGAAAGTCAAGAAACAGTGCCGATAAAATCTGAAGAGTATATATCATCAGGAATTTATATCTTTACCACAAAGAAAGGGATTAATTCAGCTGGGAAAAGTGTCTCAGGAAAGTCCCGACAAACAATCCACAGCGAAGCATAAACGAGGACGTTTGACGGGATGCCACGAGACATGGGGCATCAAAACATAAAATCGATCCACTACAAACCCAGCATACGGTATATTGCGTCCATGTCACTATTTTCCCGGACACAATCGGCAAGACGGTCAAAGGCAGCCTCAAGATCATAGGGAGCAATTATTTCAGCAACCGGCTGCAAACCAATTCTGCTTCTTAACCTGTCTATAAACCACCGGCGAAATTCGTCTGAATCAAAGACACCATGCAGATAGCACCCCCATACACGACCACTATTATCCACTGTGCCACAACTGGTATTATCTTCAAAGACAAAGAGTGGATCGTCAGAGTCGGTTGAAATACCGTGATGGATTTCATAACCGAAAATCCGCGATCCGGAAACTTTATGCACGCCATTAACCCGTGTAAGCTGCTTAGATTTTCTGATCACAGTGATCATCTTAAGGAGATTTAAGCCGGCAATCTGACCCGCAGCTGATTCAATTTCATGGGGATCTTCAATTGTCTTACCGAGCATCATATACCCTCCGCAAATACCGACAATTTCACAACCGGCATCAAGATTCTTCATGATCGTTTCAATAAAACCATCCGATTGTAAATAGAGAAGATCATGTATCACATTTTTTGATCCGGGAATAATTATAGCCTGGGGATTCCCCACTTCTGAAGCCTTGGTTACAACACGAACATGAACATCGGGTTCATCAAGAAATGGCTCAATATCAGTGAAATTTGAAATATGGGGAAGATTAAGCACTACAATATCTACACTATCCTCTCTCTCCTTTTCTCTGTTGAAAAGCCCTTTTTTAAAGGAAACAGAGTCTTCTTCCGGCAGACCAAGATTGGCAAGATAAGGGATAACCCCCAAAACCTCGCGACCGGTATGTTTTTTAATATAAAGATGTGCTGAATCGAGCAAAGAGGCCTGACCCCTGAATTTATTTACCATAAAACCTGCAATCAGCTGCCTCTCCCACTCCGCCAGAACCTCCATGGTGCCTACAAAAGATGCATATACTCCTCCCCTGTCGATATCCCCTGCAAGTATGACGGGAGACTCAGCATACTGAGCCATTTTCATGTTCACAATATCATTTGCTTTCAAATTGACTTCGCCGGGAGATCCTGCCCCTTCAAGAACCAGGACATCATATTCATCTGCCAGAGAATCAAAACTCTGGCGCACAGCATGCCAGACCTTTGGTTTATAGCTGTCATACTCCAGAACAGACATGTTGCCGACCGGTCGGCCCTGTACGATAACCTGGCTTCCTGTATCTGAATTTGGCTTTAAAAGGATTGGGTTCATGCGGCATTCAGGATCAAGTCTGGCTGCCTGGGCCTGAACCACCTGGGCCCTGCCCATTTCATCACCCTGCAAGGTCACAAAAGAATTCAGCGACATATTTTGAGCTTTGAACGGGGCGACATTAACGCCATCCTGGTAAAGAATACGACAAAGAGCTGCGGTTAAGATTGATTTTCCGGCATCGGAGCAGGTGCCCTGAAACATGATTGATCGTGCTCTTTTCCTGCCGGCAGTTTTTATACTTTTCGTACCAAAGAATTTTGATAATAGTGCCAATAATTGCTCATTCTCCTTTCTGGTGCGCACAGCTATCCGGATAAAAGATGCGTCAAGTCCTTTATAATTATCACATTTTCTTATCATTATCCCATGATTGAGACAAAAATCGGCTAGTGTAGAATTTTCTAATCCATTTTTAATTTTGATAAAAAGATAATTGGCAGAGGCAGGATATAATTTAAGCTCGGAAAAAGAACTCAATTCAGTTTCCAGTTCCAGACGCAACTCCCGGCAGAATCTTCTTGAATTGACCTGATACTCCTCATCCTTTAAAGCTTCTACTCCAACAGCCTGAGCCAGACTGTTAACTGTCCATGGAGGTAAATTGTCTCGCACAAGTGAGGCCAGCTCCGGAGCAAGTATACCGTATCCAACTCGCAAACCAGGTATAGCATAGAACTTGGTCATTGAATTAATGGTTATAACATTTGACCTTTCACCGGCAAGAGAGGTCCCTTCACCAATAAAATCGAGAAAGGCTTCATCAAAGATAAATATTGTTTCAGGAAACTCGGCTGCTAGAGACAGCAGCTCCTCCCTGTTACAGATAGTTCCTGTAGGATTATTCGGGGTTCCTATAATAACCAGATCACTCGGTCGGATTTTACTCTTTATTCTATCAACCCTGAATGCAAAATCGTCACTTTCTCGAAGCTCAACTGTTGTAACCGGCAATCCCCCTAGTTTTGATGCCTTGATGTAATCAACGTAAGAAGGTACAGGGATCAGAGCTCTTTTCGCGGGAATTATACGGGTAAGTAGATAGAGAAGTTCTGTAGTACCATTGGCAGCAACGATACTCTCCTTACTCACTCCACTATACTCAGAAATTGCCTGAACAAATTCGTTATTCTCAGGATCAGGATAATGAATGATCTTTTCCAGGGTAGCGCTTACCAGGCTGCGAAACCACTCCGGAGGTCCAAGAGGATTTATATTTGCGCTAAAATCAAGGATATGACCACTGTCCAGATTGTTTTCACGACCCACTTTATGAATATTGCCACCATGCTCAAATTGTTTCATATGCTTTAAAATTTTTTT
>JGI24023J19991_10000812_pt1 | contig 24615 bp, 19 predicted proteins | sample Cruoilmetagenom1_FD_19991 | JGI IMG/M metagenome (IMG submission 19991) | reverse complement strand
TAGTTTAAATTTATCTGTAACGTCTTTTCATGTTCCAAACATTACTTTTTGTTGTTCTAATTGTTAATCTGATTTGATAGTTGTTTAAAGTTTTCATTTTTTTGTTTTAATTGATTTACACTTAATAGACGCCGTAGCTTTATATTTGTTACAGTACTATGTAAAACAAAGTACTATATTATTTTAAAACAACACATAAATACCTATATATCAACTAAATACAATATGTTAAAAAAGTGTGAAATATTTTAATTTCATAAAAATATTATAGTATTCATTGCATTGGATAACTTCATTTTCATTGTAAAATGAATTAAAAATTGAATGATAAAATCAAAAATTGGACTAATTTATTACCCTTTGAATAATACCGTTTCAACTAATTAAAGAGTAAGAACCTGATTTATATCAGTATATGATACTTTCATTAGTTTTAACTTTAAGGGTCGAATAATTAATACCTTAATCATGAAAGCAATTCTAAACCGATCGTTTACATTTTCAATTATTAAAACAATAACAATTTTTGGACTATTATTATTTTTTATTGCTTGTAAAAAAGAAGTAAAAGAGGCTGTTAAACCCAAAGAAGATGTTGCTGTAAATAATTTTAAAAAAACCATTTGGGAGGTAAAAGCCATACATCCTGATGGTATATTTTTAGATGTAAAAGCTATTGATGGTTATGGAAATACATATGACGTTATATCAATACAATATGCCGATCAAACAAGCCTAATGGATATAAAAGCATTTGTTAAGGGAAAGATATTACCAGTAAAATTGTTGGTCAATGATGGTAAATTAACGCCGGTTAAGGCAATAGCAAATGATGGTACTTTATATAACATAAAGGCAATAGCGACTAATGGAGATAGATTAAATATAAAGGGTGTAGAACGTGCAGGTAATATTATACATTTAAATGCTATTGCTAAAAATGGTAATTATTATGGTATAAAAGCCATTTCGCCAACTGGAGCATTAAATGATGTTAAAGGAGTTAAAACAGTTAAAACAGATCTTGAATATACTTTAAATGGAGCTAAAATATATGCGCATATCAAAGCGGTGGCACAAACAGGCTGTGTTGGTGATAATTTTCTTTGGCATATCGTAGCTATCCATCCTGATGGTTATACTTTAGAAATGAAGGCATTTGATAAAAGTGGTAATGCTTTTGATATAAAAGCAATTCGTGATGCAGATCAACGAAGTCTTTTAGATATTAAAGCTTTTGTTGAAGAAAACAAACAATTACCGGTAAAACTAATACTAAGTGATGACAAATATGCACCTCTTAATGCTATAGCCGAAGATGGAACTCTCTATGAAATTAAGGCCATTATACCAAATGGTGATAAATTAGATGTTAAAGGCGTTTCGCGTTCAGGGAATATTATTCATATAAAAGCTATCAATAAAGAAGGTAAATTTTATGGTGTAAAAGCACTTTCACCAGAAGGAGAATTAAATGATGTAAAAGGAATTAAAATGTTTAAAGTGCCATTAGAATTAAAGGTAAATGATGTTGAAGTTTATGCCCATGTCAAGGCACTTTCGCAAGGAAGGTAAATTTAAATATTTGAAAGTTATATGATAGATGTCATTTGTAATCCTAATTGATTGATCTACATTTATTGCAATATTAAAAATTATCATAATGAACGATATATCTAAAAAAAATAAATCAAATACTGATTTTGAAAAGAGAGTTTTATCTGAAGTAGCAAAATTACAACCTTACGTGAAACAACGTTTATATACCGCAGAAATCAACGGAATTGTTCCGCTAAATATGTTTAAAAGCAATGAAATTATTGATGACGCAATTTTAAAGCTTTATGGATATATTAATGAGGAAGGGGATAACGGTTCTAACTTAAAACTTAAATTTTTTTCCTTGGTAGATGAACGTTTAGATAAATTGTTTAAAAAGGAAGAATTTCACAAACTCACAATGAGTACAAGCCAAATTCTTAAAAAAGAATTAGAGCTGTTGGAAGAAAATTTTGAAAGTGATTTAGATACAGATTTGTTAATGAGTGATGAATTAGACGATATTTCATATCGCCAAGATGATTTTATAAAACCATCTTTTCTTTATGCAGATGCTGAAAAAAATATAATAAACACTCTTGAAATACACGACCCTAGAAAAGATCTTAGTGAAGAAAAAAGAAATACTCTAAACAAAATATATAATTGGCTACCATTTGAAACTTCTAATATTCTTGATTTATTTGTTTTTGGAAAATTGACCTATGCGGAAATTTCAGAGATAAAAAAAGTAAGCACTTCGGAAGTAAAAGAAACCATAAGAGCAGTAAGTAAAAATTTAAGAAAGAATTTAAACTAATTCTCCAATTAAATTATTCCTAATAAAAATTACTTTTTTAATAAATAGTTTTATCTAAAGAATCGCCATTCTGTGCGATACATTTAATTATTTTTTTATATTTTAAAGAAAAGATCAATTTTTTGTGATTTTTTAATTATTCTCGTACTAATAAGGAGTAATTGATTTTTAAATGCACAGAAAAAAAGAATTTATTCAGATTATAAAGCAGAACGAAGGGATTATTTATAAAATATCTAAAGTATATGCTGATGATATTGAGGACCAAAAAGATCTCTACCAGGAAATAGTCTTCCAGTTATGGAAATCTTTCGATTCTTTCAAAGGTAAATCGAAGTTCAGTACTTGGATGTACAGAATTGCTTTAAATACTTCAATTACATATTTAAATTCACAAAAAAGAAATAGTAAACAGGTATCCATAGATTTTGAATTGCCAAATAGGGTAGAAGAAAATGATGGATTAATGCAAGATAGAATCGATATTTTGTATGCTCATATAAAAGAATTATCAATAATAGAAAAAGGACTTATTTTATTGTTTTTAGAAGGGAAAAGTTATGACGAAATAGCAAATATAACAGGATTTACTAATACAAATGTAGGTACAAGATTGACCAGAATTAAACAAAAATTAAAAAATCAAATTTTAAATTAAAGACTGATGAAACTAGAAGAAATGAAATCCTTATGGACAGAAATGTCTCTTAAATTAGAAAGTCAAAAAAGTTTAACAGATAAATTAATATTAGAAATGACACAAGAACGATATGTAAATAAATTTAGTAAAATTCAAATGTATGAAAGTATTGGAGCATTAATATGCTTCATCGCTGCATTTTTTATAGTTATCAATATAGGAAAATTAGATACCTGGTATTTATTGACCTTTGGAATAATAACAATAGCATTTTTAATACTAATGCCAATACTTGTATTGCGATCAATTAAAAGCATAAAGCATCTAAATATTGCCTCTAATAACTATAAAGAAACGATTATGAGTTTTGCCAAAGCAAAAAAGAAACTCCTTACATTTCAAAGGGTAGGCATTTATCTAAGCTTTCTTTTTGCCCTTGTCATAATGCCAGTTTCTTCAAAAATACTTAACAATAAAGATTTTTTTGCAATAGAACATAGTACTAAGTTCTGGATAGGAATGCCATTATTTTTCGCAGGACTCTTTTTCTTTGCAAGATGGGGGTATAGATCTTATCAAAATATTACAAACTCAGCTGAAAATATATTAAAAGAGTTAGAAAACTAATCTTATAGCAATACAAATTATTTGCCTTTCATAAAAAATGTAATATTCTTGAATTTGAAAAAATGATTTTAATTTTAACTTATTTAATAGTATCCGTTTTAAAACACATATTGTATATGCTACAAATTATCATGCAATAATTTTCCAGAAGTTTAATAAAACTAGGTAGCTGAGAATGTCGATAATTGGATTGTGTTTCTATATTTAAAATAGTTTTGTAATTTTTTCATAATTATTCGTTATAAACGAGCAAAGGTTTTATTTTTGCCGCTTCCATTAAAGGATATTATGTCAGAGATAGCAATAGGGTTACAAGATAGAAAATCGGATAAAGAATTATATAGCTACCAACAAGGTGCTATCAGTCAGATATTTGAAAAGTTTGAGACAGCGCCGGATGATTATCATTTATTGTATCAATTACCTACAGGAGGAGGAAAAACAGTTATATTCTCTGAAATAGTCCGACAATATTTAAAACACCATAACAAAAAAGTGTTGGTAATGACGCACCGTGTTGAGCTGTGTAAACAGACTTCTGAAATGCTCAGTAGCTTTGGTGTCGTTAACAAGGTGGTAAATAGTACAGCCAATTTAGACGATCAAGCTAAATACAGCTGTTTTGTGGCAATGGTAGAGACATTGAATAATCGTTTGAATGATGATAAATTAGATATTTCTGATATTGGTCTGGTTATTATTGATGAGGCACATTATAATTCGTTTACCAAACTCTTTAAATTCTTTGAGAAGTCTTTTATTTTAGGAGTTACCGCAACACCATTGAGTTCTAATAAGAACTTACCAATGAATGATAATTATAATGAACTCATAGTTGGTGAAACAATTGAAGTATTAATTGAAAATGAATTCTTGGCTCGGGCAGAAGTTTTTCAATATGACATGGGATTAACATCACTTGAAGTAGGTTCTAATGGTGATTATACTGTAAAGTCTTCTGAAGATTTATATGCTAGTAATTCTATGTTAGATAAATTGTTAAACGCATATCAAAAGCATTCAAAAGGTAAGAAAACTTTGATTTTCAATAACGGAATCAATACATCAATTCAGGTGTACTATACCTTTAAATCAGCTGGTTTGCCTATCGCGCATTTAGATAACACGGCAACAAAAAAACAACGACAAGAGATCTTAAAATGGTTCAATGAAACACCTAATGCAATTTTAACTTCAGTAAGTATTTTAACTACAGGCTTTGATGAGCCAACAATAGATACTATTATATTGAATAGAGCAACTAAATCTTTGACTCTTTTTTATCAAATGATTGGTCGTGGTTCAAGAATTCTAAATAACAAATCAACTTTTTCAGTAATTGATTTGGGCAATAACTACTATAGATTTGGTCCTTGGGGTGCAGATTTAGACTGGCAAAGTATTTTTAAGTATCCTGATTATTATATGGATAAATTACTTGATGATGAAGAATTGGAAAGTAATTTTAGATATAAAATGCCAGAGGAAATTCGATCAGAATTTGCTAAGTCTGAAGAAGTTTATTTTGATATTAAAGAAACTTATAAATCGGCTACAACTAGTGGTGAATCGTCTAAGGTAGTATTAGAACGTTCTATTGCTCAACATGGTAGAATTTGTATCGAAAATAGCGAAGATGTTTTTGACGCACTTACCTTGGCTAAATTGTTAAATGATGATATAGATCATCGGATACATAAATATGCAAAATGTATTAGTAGGAGCACCAATAATTTTTTGATCTGGTTAAAAGAGGATTATCAGAAAAAACTAAACTCATATTTACGTTTGAATTTCGACACCATATTTGAAGAAATACATGGTTATCCGCCAGAAGATTAAATTAGTTTCTCTAGTTAAATATTATTTAATCGTAATTAAATAGTCACCTACCTGTATTCTATCGGTTTTTACCAATTTGTTTCTGATTCTAGTCTCAACATTTCCATTAACAGTTACTTCATTATTCTGGATCAATATTTTTGCATGCCCTCCGGTCTGTGCAATCCCTAAAATTTGTAATAATTTATTTAATGGTATAAAAGGTTTTCCTTCTTTTAATTCAAAAATTTGTTCTGTCATAAGCTATATTGAGGTATAAAGTTACTTAATTCAAAAATTAAACAGCAAATAGTTTTAGTCTATAATATCTCTTTGGTAAAAATTCTAAGACCTTTGGACAAATAACAAAGGTTTTCATACCAAAACATTTGCTTTATTCTTTAAGAATTCATCATTTAGGAGCAGATTGATTAAATAAATACCAATCAACAACCTTAAAATAACTAAATCTTAAAAACATGAAAAAATTTGTAGTTTTTGCTATGGCCATCAGTACACTGATAGGTTATTCACAAAAGAAAAAAAATGGAACAATTTACATTGAACATCCCGCTATTAATACGGTGGAATCAATGACCAAAGCTTTTGTTGAAGGCGATTCGACAAAAGTTTCAACATTTTTGGCAGATGATTTTAAATCATATAATGGTACAAATACTAATAAAGATGCTAAAGGTAGAACTAAAAAAGACTTTTTGGGCGGAGTTGATTGGTGGAAAAAAAATGTTAATTATTTGAGTGTTGTGAGGTCTAAAGGAGCGTACCCTGATGCTTTGAACTATAAAGATAGCGACAATGATGATGTAACGTGGGTGCAAACTTGGGAAGACATTAGTGGTGTTCATAATAAAACCGGAGTTAAAATAGATATGCCAATGCATAGATTGTTTGTGGTAAACAAAAACAACAAGATCAAGACTTTGATAACTTATAATAATGGCAATGTTTGGACTAATGTTCGTGAAAGCTATGTTGATCGAAAAAATGGGAATATTTATAAGAATCATGAATATATAAATATTGTCAGGAAGATGGTACATGCCTTAGAACATAAAGATGTTGATAATGCATTTAGTTTTTTTGATGAAAAAGCCCGCTTTATAGATCTTGACACTCCACGAGGTGAATTTAGAAATCTAGACGAGGAAAAGACTAACTTCAATAAATTTTTGGAAGCATTTGACATTACAAGTATTGATGTAAGTGGGTATCCTGATTTTTTGCATTATGAACAAGGTAATTCTAAAGTTGTACAATCTTGGTGGACATTAAGAGTTACACGTAAATCTGATAAGAGAAAAATTGACATTCCCTTGTTATTAATTCATGACTTTAATGATGATGGAAAGATAGTACGTGAAATAGCCTATTTAAGTTCAAAATTATTGGAGGATTAATTTATGATCATTTAGATTGAAAAAGAGTGCTCTCTGCACTCTTTTTTATATTTAACAATGAAAATTTCTTTATTTATTAGCACCCAAAGAGTAGCCCTTCTTTTAATTCAAAATTTTGTTCTACCATCTTTATTAATATTCTTAATTTATAATCATGATGAATCTCTTAGTCCTAAAGGGTTTATCACTCTCTAATAAAAGAAAAACGATGCAGAGATCATGACACCTAATGCAATAGGTAAAACAAATAACAAATAAATAAAAGTTACCATGCCGGTTTTAAAGAAACTAAGAAAATATCCTTGACGATAGAAATGCTTAATGGCTATTAGCAGATATATATATGATGACAGTCCAATTATCAAATTGATCCAACCTGGAATATTCCAAAAATAATTGGCGAGCAAAATAATACTCATCGCAACGAAAAGAAATGAGAAGTAATAAAATCCAAATACCAGATGATGTGAAAAACTGCCTCGTCTCCAAAAGAATATCTTTATAATAAACGCAAATATTGGAAGTAAAATGAATAATGCAATTGGAATGCTGTCAAAAAATGCTTGCAAAATACCGCCACCGCTATTTTTTTGAAATTTAAGCAATTGTGTGTAAAATCTGTGCTTCATAAACCCTGCATCATCATTCATACCCATAGCTTTTAACATTGCTGACTCAGGAGCATCTGCAACGATCAGAGAGTCCAATTTATTTTTATCATAACCAAGATTTAAGTTAGTACCATTGTTAGATCTTGCATTATGTTTTATGATGGAATCCAGCTTTTCTATTTCCTCTTTATCCATTCCGGTAATTTTTTGGTTGTCCTTTAAAGGCTCGGTGATTTTAGCTATGCTAACAGAATCCAATGTTTTATTTTGTATTGAATCTAATCCTAATATTGTTTCTTGTTCAAAACCTTTTTTCAATACCTTATCTACTTTCTGATTATATTCTCGTGCCTGAAAAGAGAAAATAAAAAAGAAAATTACAGAGGCAAATAAATAGTATTGTGCAGGATGCAGGTATCTTAAACGCTTTCCCTCTACAAACTTTTTTGCCAGATAACCAGGTCGGAACATTAAAGGAATCAAACTTCTGAAAAATCGGGCATCAACAGAAAAATAATTACTAATAGTGTTATAAAATAGAATACGCATAGTAAGGTCGTCTTTAGCCTTTTGGCCGCAATGTGGACAAAATTCAAATGTTTCCTGAAATTCTTGTTCGCAATTTTTACAGGTTGTATTCTTGTTTTCCATGAGGAGTATCTATAGCAATAAAAATACTAAAAAATAAGTATTTCAAATTACAATATATCTATAATATACATATTACGGAAAAACCACATGAATATTGGGGGAAACCCTCAGGCACTCCTTTATTTTTTTAATTAACTTTAAGATTTTATGAAGGGGAAAAATACCCTAAGGAGAAAAGGGGAAAATACCCGTTGATTTTTGTATATAAATAAATTAACTTAGTAGAAAAAATTTAGAGAAATAGAAATGTATCCTTTTCGGAAAGCGTATTAGTTGATTTATTTCTCAAATTAAGCGAATTTTCTAATGGAATAAATCTATCATCTATGTCAAATTCATCTAATTCACCTCGTCCGTTAAGTAGAAAACTAAAAGGGTATGCCTTTGACCCATCTTTATCACTTAAAACCGATACTTCAGATTTTAATGAAATCACATATAAAGTACCATGGGAGGATGATTTGTCTCAAGGTCCCAAAGGAGAGTATCTAGAGGTTATAGATTATGACCCTACAATAAAAAAGCACGATGGCACCTATGGTGTATTTTACAAAGGTGTAAACTTAAATGAGCCTTATATTCTGGCAGAATATGGTTTAACACCCAGTGATAGTAACCCTCAGTTTCATCAACAGATGGTGTATGCAGTTGCAATGAAAACCATTAAGAATTTTGAAAAAGCATTAGGGCGAAAAATTATCTGGAGAGAGAAAGCTTGGGGCTCTATTAGAGAAAGTTATGTAGAACGGTTGAGAGTCTATCCACATGCTATGAGAGAACCCAATGCCTATTATAGCCCGGCAAAACGTGCCTTACTTTTTGGATATTTTAAATCTACACCTAGCGAAAAACAAATTCATATGCCCAATTCCTGGGTATTTACTTGTTTGAGTCATGGTATTATTGCCCACGAAGTAACACATGCAATCCTTGACGGACTAAATGTATATTATAATGAACCAACCAATCCTGATGTCTTAGCTTTTCATGAAGCATTTGCAGATATTGTAGCCTTATTTCAGCATTTTACAATGCCAGAAGTTCTTAAGAGTCAGATTGCCAGAACCAAAGGAAACTTAGAAAATCAAAACTTATTGGGGCAGCTTGCTCAGGAGTTTGGCAATGCCATTGGAGGCTATGGCAGTTTAAGGGATGCTATCGGTTATTACGATGAAAAAGAAAAAGTTTGGAAACGAATAGAACCCGACACTTCAGAATATGAAACCATATTAGAACCACATAAACGTGGCAGTATTTTGGTTGCCGCAGTATTTGACGCCTTCCTTACGATATATAAAGCTCGAGTAGCTGATTTAATTAGAATAGCCACAGGAGGTTCGGGAGTATTACCTGACGGAGAACTACACCCAGATCTTGTCAATAGACTAGCTAAAGAAGCTTCAAAAACTGCAGGGCATATATTAAATATCTGCATTAGAGCCATTGATTATTGCCCTCCGGTAGATATAACTTTCGGTGCTTATCTTAGAGCCATTATTACTGCCGACTGTGATTTGGTTGATGATGACAATAACAATTATAGGCTTGCCTTTATTGATGCTTTTAAAAGAAGAGGAATTTATCCAAAGGGAATTAAAACCCTTAGCGTTGAGAGTTTGAGATATCCTTTAGTTAATGTTGATCATGATGCAGAAAAGACGCTCCATATAATTACTAAATTTTTAAAAGAATATAGTAGAATAATGAAATTTAGACCTAAAAGGAAAGATATTTTTGTTCTTACCAAGGTTCATATTTCCGGAAAGAACAATAAAAAAGGGCTGCATGAAAAAATGTATGACCAAATTTATATGAATGAAGATTTTGAAAAACTTACAGGCATTATAGCTAATAGTTCGTTTAAAAAATATGGTATTAATAGAGGGCAATACACCAAAAAAGGAGAAGAGCAAAGACCAACTTTTAGAATTACTAATCTAAGAGAAATTTCTAGAGTTGGTCCAACAGGAAAAAAAGTAAATCAAATTAAATTTTCAATTGTTCAAACGGCTAGATTGATTTTTCAAAACGATGGGACTTTTAGACGTAAAAAAAATAATGAAGCATATATGCGATTTAGAGGGGGTACCAGTTTTATTTTCGACTTGAACACCGCTAGTTTAAAATATTCAATTAACAAACCCATATTTGATAAAAACGACCATACAAAGCTTGATGAAAAAAGACTAAGAAGTCAATATAATTATCAGTATGATTCTGAAATGAATGGTATGTCAGAATTGGAGAAATATTTTGATCTCAACAGGCATACTGAATTACAAGAACCTTTTGCATTATTACATAATCACTAAAAATTAAAGCAATGGCAAATAAAATAACAAGTTGTAATGTACGGATGTATACCATGGGTACGGGTGATTGTTTTGTTCTTTCATTTAAAAATGATAATGATGCAAAACCAAAATTTCAATTGATGATTGACTGTGGAGTACAAAACATTTCAGGTAAAAATATGAAGCCTTTTGCAGATGATATAATTGATCATACAGAGGGTGAAGTTGATGCTTTACTTATTACTCATGAGCATCAAGATCATGTATTAGGTTTTCAAAGGGCTGAAAATATATTTGTTAACAATTTTAAAGTCAAGGAATTATGGTTGCCATGGACAGAGAATGAAAGCGATGACCTCGTAAAAGATTGGAAAGAAGAATTTGGTAAAAAGAAAAGATCATTAGCAATTGCTTCAGAGCTATTAAGCACAAGTACCGATGAACCTTTGTTCGATGAAATTTATAATGTTGGTCCAATTGGAGCAAGATCATTTGAAGCCAGAAAGGGAATTTCTGAAGCCTTGACCGAATTGAGTAATCTTAACACCGATCCTTTAGGTGCGGTTGGAGACTATGTTGGTGGATTGAAAGGTATGAAAATAGTTAAAGAAAAAATTCAAAGAGAAAAAATTCGGTTTCTTGAGACAGGAAGTATTGTAGAAAATGTTGAAGGACTCGATAACATAAGAATTTATATTCTCGGTCCACCTAAAATGTGGACAGACGTAAAAAAAGAACATGGTAAAGAAGGTGAAACCTATAAACATAATAAAGAATTAGAATTGGTAAGGGGATTTTCTTCTCTTCCTTTCGAGGAAGACGATTGGGGCTATTGTCCGTTTGATAATGATCATATTATAACTAAGGATATTAAAAAATATTTATTAGCTTCTGAGTATGAAAATGAAGACAATAAATATAGGCGTATTGATTATGACTGGTTAATGAGTGCTGCCAATTTATCCTTAAGATTGACTAGAGGCATCAACAATTTGAGCGCAGTCCTAGCTATCGAGTTTATAGATTCAGGTAAAGTAATGCTCTTCCCTGGAGATGCTGAGTATGGTAGTTGGAAAAGTTGGCATGAAATTGAATGGGATGAAAAAGGAAGAGATGGCTCAACACATTTAACAACAGATCTATTAAATAGAACTATATTCTATAAAGTGGCACATCACATGAGTCATAACGGAACAGCTAAGGAAAAAGGAATAGACCTGATGACCAACAAGGATCTAGTGGCGATGGCGACACTTGATTATGATGTTATTAGCAAAAATTGGAAAAATACTATGCCTAATCGAGGCTTAGTAAAAGATTTACTTACTAGAACCAAAGGAAGGTTAATGATTACCAATCCCGAAGGAATGTATTTTGATAAGGCAAAAACAATTGCATTGGAAGGTGAAATTGCGAGAAGATTAGATGAACTAAGCCAGACAAAACGTAATGAGTTTAAAGATAGTTTAGACCAGCAAGAAAAATTTATTCAATTTACTGTAGATGGTAAATAGATCTTATAATTCGATAGAGAATGAGCAAATTACCGTTAATTAATGCCCACACGCATATTTTTACTGAGAAGAATATTCCGCCACTTATAGCAAAAACGTTTGTGCCATGGCCTTTTTATTATTTGTTACACATTGGGTTGGTATTCAAACTATTTAAATTTTATAAATGGATCAAGAAAGCGCTAAAGCCTTTTTGGTCTTTTCAAACAACCATAATTTCTTTCATAAGAACCACTCCGATTATAAAGTATTTAGATTATTTAGTATCAATAGTGCTCACTTTTAACGTGGTCGTTTTTATTTTAGATTGGGCAGGTAAAAAGGAGATGGAATCTTGGTTTGAAGGAAGTTTTGTCAAATATTTGGTAGCCTGTAATGTTAAAGATGTTTATAAGGCAGCTATTATTCTTGCTTTAATTTTCTTCTATCCTCATATTGCGAAATTATTATGGTCATTGGCTAAGAAACTAATTTCACAATTACAATACATTCCTTCAGAAAAGACTCTTAAATTTATTCAACGTTATTTAACCATTGCTGAATTTGCCAAATATGGTACACAAAAGAAAATTTTTGATAGATTGATAAAGATGTATGAGCCAGGATCAAAAGTAGTGGTTTTACCAATGGATTTGGAATATATGAAAGCTGGAAGCCCCAGGCAACCTTACCTAGATCAATTAAAAGATATAAATGGCTATATTGCTAAAAAACAGACCAATGTAGAGGCATTGATCCCATTTGTTTTTGTTGACCCTAGAAGAATTAGAGATGATAAAAAGAATAAGGGTCAAAAGTTCTTCGATTGGGATACTGAATTGCGACTTATAAATGGAAAAACTCAAAATTGGGTCGTATTAAAAGATTGTGTGCTTAAAGATTGCTTAGAAGGAGACGGTACAAATGATGAATTAAACGGATATTATAAAGGGATAAAGATATACCCTGCTATAGGTTACTATCCTTTTGACGAAGATCTATTGCCACTTTGGGTCTATTGCCAACAATATGACTTGCCAATCACCACACATTGTATTGAAGGTACCATTTTTTATAGAGGTGAAATAAAAAAGAAATGGATGCAACATCCTGTATTTAAGGATACTGAAGGGCTAAAACTAAACAATAGTGTTAAGACAAATTATGAGTTGCAAATAAACTTTACACATCCGTTAAATTATCTTGTATTATTAGAATCGTATTATTTGGCAGAGGCAGTTGGCCAATCAGGAAAAAAAGTTCAAAAACTTTTTGGCTATGAGAAGGGGAGCATTAAACAAGATCTGGAAAATCTAAAGATTAACTTGGCTCATTATGGTGGCGAAGATCAATGGATGAGGTATTTAACAGCCGATCGTCAAGATTTAAGCGCCGAATTAATAGAAAATCCTACAAGAGGCGCAGAATTATTTAGAGAGCAAAAAAAGGTGAATGGCGAACATCCTTTGCTCTATAGCAAACCTGCCTGGATCTGGGATCAAAACTTTGAATGGTTTACTATTATTAGCAGTTTACTTTTACAGTATAAAAATGTGTATGCAGATATCAGTTATATTTTGCATACAGAAGAAGTAAAACCATTATTATATCAAGTACTAAAAACAAATAAGGCACTTGCATCAAAGATACTTTTTGGAACAGATTTTTTTGTGGTTAGAAATCACAAATCAGAAAAAGAGCTTTATGCTGAGTTATTGTCATTTATTGGTGTAGACAGCATGGATCTTATTGCCAGAACTAATACCGATAAGTTTTTAAGTAATATTTAAATAGAATACTATGTCTGTTGAAAAAAATAATTACATCGATCTTCACTGTCATTCAGCAATGAAACCATATGGTAAAAGCTATAATTATAAGACAATTGGGAAAAACAATCCACACAGAAACAGATCTAATAGTATCTGGCGTTATAATCCGCCATCAGTTGCAGATAAACTGATCAATTATATCATTAATTTGACTAAGTTTTCTCAATCCAATTTTACGAGTCTGGCAAAAGGTGGTGTTCATATTATTTGTGTATCGCTCTATCCCATTGAAAAATGGTTTTTTGTTAATAAAATTAAAAATGAATTTATAAGTGATATAGCCGCCAACTTTGCTACCGGTGTTGGTAAAAAAAGGATAGATGCTGTTCAGGCCATGAATGATTATTTTAAAGATCTTGAAATGGAGTATGATTTTTATAAACAATTAGATGGTAAAGTAGTGCGATTACCTGAAGGTAAGTTTAGATATAAACTTGTTAAGAATTATCAGGAAATAAAGACGATTAAGGCAGAAGATCAAGATAAAATAGCAACCATTTGCGTGGTTTTATCTATAGAGGGGATGCATGTTTTAAATCAACGAATTGACAAGGCTCCAAATGAAGCAAACTTTATGGCCAATCTACAAAAGATAAGAAATTGGGAGCATTCACCGTTTTTTGTAGCTATTGCACACCATTTTTGGAATCACTTATGCGGACACGCAGAAAGTTTTACCAAATTAGTAAAAAAGAAAGTCGACCAGTCTGAAGGCCTTAATACAGGGTTTACCGATTTAGGGATTAAAGTTGTTAATGAATTATTAAGTACTAACAATGGTAAGCAGATCTTAATTGATCTTAAACATATGAGTGTAGCTTCCAGAATTGATTATTATAAATTGATCGATAGTAAGGCTGCTTATAAAAAAATTCCACTTATTGTAAGTCATGGAGCTGCAAATGGACTCCAATCATTCGATAAGCGGAAACAACAAGGTTCGGTAGTTGCCACAAAGTTAAATGCCGTAGATATTAATTTTTTTAATGAAGAACTCATTAGAATTGCAAAAAGTAAAGGTATTTTCGGATTGCAATTAGACGAAAGGAGAGTGGCTAATAAAAACACACTTAAAAACACCAAGCATTCTTTAAAACGATCAAAAATAATGCATTATCGTTCAGAATTATTGTGGAATCAAGTCCAACATATATTAGAAGTATTAGACGGAGCGGGATTGTTTGCCTGGGATTGTCTAGCCATTGGTAGCGACTATGATGGAATTATAGATCCGTTAAATGGCTTTTGGACTACAGAAGAATTACCTTTTTTAGCCGATTTTCTAGAAAGACATGCTTTTAATTATATGAAAACTGCCGGTTTTAAAGTAAAAGAAAATAATATTGCTGCTGATGAAATTATTGCAAGAATTATGTCTCTTAACGGTGCTCGTTTTCTAAAAGCTAATTTTAAGTAATTTATTCATCCTTGATAAAATCTAAGTCGAGTACGTTAAAATTATTAGCCGCTTTCACCAATAGGGTTGAACCAATAGTTTCGAATAGATCATTTGTTTTCAATATAAATTCGGCCTGTTTTTCAATTTTATAATTAGGAATTCCCAGGAGCGTTAGATCTGTAGACTCTGACTGCTCCTTAATAATGTCATAAAATGGCATTTGTTCTACGGCATTATTAATTATTTTTATTTTAACATTAACTCTTAAATCTTCAACAAGCTTAGCAATTTTAGAATGTATGATGTCAGTATCAACATTGTTATTATTTACAAACAAAACTCTAATTATGGTGTCGTTCCATTTTGGAGAAGCAATAATAAATCGGGCAATATTTAACATCATTTCGGCATTTTTACTATCTGTTTCTCGCCACCATAGATCAACCGATTGATAGTCCCCAAATTTTACTTTTCTATCAAAGTCTAAATACAATAAATTATAATCTAAATACAATAAGGTTTCTGTCATTCTAGCATACTCCACAGAGTTCTCTAATCCTTTTGGCCACCCCATCATAATGGAATTAGGATCAACCCCAGAAAACCCAAAAGTTGAAGCTATATTTGTTATACCTGTGTAAATATTATCAACTTTTATCTGTCTAGCAAAGATGCCTAGTTCTCTAAAACTCTCATCTCTAATTATCTGCTCACTCTTCTTTAAAGGTTTCTTATTTTCTTTATCAACAATCAATTTAAAATTAGTGACTATTCCGGTTCGTCCGGATACTGTTTTTCCTAATTCTAACAAATAAGATTGGTGATCACTCCGTCCGCTAAATAAAATAATATTCGGATTCCAATTAGAATTTTCATCATCTTTGGCGTCTATTTTTTTTAAGCCTTTGCTTACAACGTTTTCCCAAACACTACGCCAGACATCATTAGATTGTAATTGTACTTCTTTGCGTTGTAAACCAAAATACATGGCAGCAACTATGGCCAATGACGCAAACATTGCAACCATATCTAGTTTGAACATAACCAGAAAACATGCTACAAAGCCGAGTAAACCAATCCATCTCTTAATTTTAAATGTAGGTTGAAAATCAGGATTTGCCCAACTTTCTAAGAAATAAGAGATATTGATAAATCCATATGCAGTTAGGTAAAACATAGAAACAACTCTGGCAATCACATCTAATTCTCCAATTAAAATACCGGCTTCTGCTATAATGAACACCATCAATAATGCATTTACAGGTTCATTATTGGCACCTTTTCCTTTACCGAATATTTTAGGAGTTACTTTATCAACAGACATGGCTTGTAAGATTCTAGGACCTCCAAGAATTCCACCCAATGCTGAAGATAGGGTAGCACCCCAAATACCTGCCACAACTGCAGGAGCAAATAAAGCTATTTTCATTAAAATATTATAGTCTGTCTTTAATACTTCGGGGCTGATCGTTAATGCTATAAAAACAGCAAGACCAATATAAACTATAAGTCCAACGCCAATAGCCATTAAAGTTCCAACAGGAATAGATCTTTTCGGATCTTTTAGATCACCACTCATGGCAATACCGGCTGTAAATCCCGTAACTGCCGGGAAGAAAATAGCAAATACAACCTCTAAGGGAACAGCACCTTCAGTTGAAAACAGGGGTACAGAAATAGGTGCAAATTCTGTGGTCCCAAAAAAGATAGAGATGAGTGAGATAATAATGGCTGCGAGAATAAAAAACTGAGCTTTTAATGCAACTGAAGTGCTTATTAATGCCAATGCCGTAAGTGAGAGTAAGGCGATGGTTCCTGTTAATCTATAATCATTGACTGAAGTGCCAAAACCAAAATAACTATTAAAACTTTCGGCAAAACCGATCAAATATAAAGCAATGGAAAAAGCGGTACCTACATAGATAGCAATTCCAATAGAACCACCAATGGGTATACCCATACTACGAGATAATACATAATATATACCACCACCACCTATTTTTTTATCTGTTGCAACTGATGACACACTCAAACCTGTGGTTACTGCAATGATATGGGCAATAATAATAATTCCTATAGTACCAATTAAGCCCGCATTACCAACAACCCAGCCCAGGCGCATATACATTATTACCCCTAATATGGTTAAGATAGAGGGTGTAAAAACACCTGCGAATGTGCCAAATTTATTTTTTCCAGGCATTAATTACAGTTGGTTGGTTTTTAGAATAAGTTTCCAATTTAAAAGTGAATATAGTCAATCTTTTTCATACAAACATTTGAAAAAATATTTCCACTTCTTATGCGAATTTATGATTAAAAAATAAGTTTTCCGTTAGAATGATCGTTGATTTGTTAAAGGATCATTTTATTTTTATTCGTAATTATATGCCACCTGTTTAATTATCTATTTTTTACATTACTTTAAAAGATAAGTTTAAAATAGATTAAAAAACTTTAACACTTTTTGCTACAACTATTAGCAAGGCACTTTACATTTTTATTCTAATTTTGTTTGAATACCGATTACTATTTAGTGCTTAGGCATTCTATATTTCGATATAGTATAAACGTAAACAACATAATTTGTATGCAATTGTTGACATAGAGACTACCGGATTGGGTGCTCAAGGGAATAAGATAACTGAAATTTCAATTTTTGTGCATGATGGTACAAAAGTCATTAAAGAGTTCACCTCTTTGGTAAACCCCGAATCATTAATAAGTTACAGCATATCAGGATTGACTGGTATTACGAATGATATGGTACGCTCAGCTCCTAAGTTTTATGAGATAGCAAAAGACGTTGTTGAATATACCAAAGATTGCATTTTTGTGGCCCATAGTGTTAATTTTGATTTTAATGTGATCAAACATGAGTTGAATGAATTAGGCGCTGAATTTAAACGCAAAAAACTTTGTACAGTTCGCCTGTCCAGAAAATTAATTCCAGGGCAACGTTCGTATAGTTTGGGTAATTTATGTTCTACCTTAGGTATTGACATCAAAAATAGGCATAGAGCAAGAGGAGATGCAGCAGCGACGGTTATATTATTTGAAAAATTATTGGCGCTCGACACAAATGGAACTTTTGACTCTTTTCTTAATAACAGATCAAGGCACGCTACTTTACCACCATTATTACCAAAAACTATAATAGATAACTTACCTGAAGATACAGGTGTTTATTATTTTAAAGATAGTAATGATGTTGTGATATATGTAGGAAAAGCGATCAATATAAAACAGCGTGTTTTAAGTCATATTTATAGTAAGGCCAATAAAGAACTTAAGTTATGCAATGAAACAGCAAATATTACTTTTGAATTAACTGGTAATGAGTTGATAGCCTTATTATTAGAGTCCGATGAAATAAAAAAATGGTATCCTAAATATAATCGTTCACAAAAAAGAACGAGCCCAAGCTATGGTATAGGTACTTATAAGGATAGAAGAGGAGTAGTTCATATTATTTACAATCGTATAAAATTAATTCAAAACCCTATTTTAAAATTTTATACCCAAAGACAGTGCAGAACCTTTTTAGAGGGTTTATGTGAACAATATGAGCTTTGTCCTAAATATTGTAGTTTGCAGCATACTTCAGGTGGCTGTTTTCATTATCATTTAAAAAATTGTAAAGGCGTTTGTAGAGATTTGGAGGAGATTATTGTATATAATAATAGGGTAGATGACGCATTAAATTCTTTTTTTAATAAGGATTCATATGTCATTAAAGAAAATGGAAGAAATATAAAAGAAGAGGCGATCGTATTAGTAGAAAATGGTATCTACCAAGGCTTTGGATTTCATGCAAAAAGAAAGCAAACAGCTTCATTTTCATTTTCATTTTATGCGAATAAAATTCAATTAAAGCAGGATAATATTGATATACAACGTATTATCAATTCTTATATAAAGAATAATATTGGTGAAAACATCTTTTATTTAACAACCTAGTAAGTCGATGAGTGGATTATTAATATTTTAATATTTTCTGTTATTATTTAATAAAAATGAAAAAAAATGAGATAATAATGTAACAATTAATAAAATAGTTGCTCTTATCATATATACTAATCAAATAAAATTATGAAAAAATTAAGCTTCTTTCTCATCGGTTGCTTCATATTACAGGTGACTGCACAATCGAACTTTACGGCCAAACAATGGCAAGATGACCTTACATTTCTTCAACAAACAGTACATAAAGACTATCCATTCCTATTTAAAAAAACTACCGCGGATGCATTTGATACGGCTGTAAAATCCTTACATAAAGAAATTCCTAATTTAGAAGAACATGAGAGAAGTATAGGTTTTGCTCGTATTATCGGAATGTTTAAATATGGTCATACCAGAATGGGCTTTCGTAACAATCCGGTTAAGATAAGACAGTTACCATTGAATATGTATCAGTTTTCAGATGGTATCTATGTGCAAGGCGTAAAGAGATTGGGTTCAAAATAGCGGTTGGCCAATAACCAATAAAGATTTAGAAGTTTATTATAAAAGATCAAAAAAAGTATTGGAATTACACGCTAATGATTATAGCTTAGAGTATTGGCAGAAACAAGATCCTACACTGGTTAAATTCCCATTTGATAACGAGTTGATTTTGAATAAAATGTGGCAGTTTAGCCCTCCTTCACGCTTTCTTACTAACTATAGAGATATTATTTCTGAATCTAAGAATATAAATTTATATACATATGCCAATGTTATGAATATAACAGCAAATGAAATTAGTTCTAAAATTGAAGAAGTAGAAATAAAAAGTGCTGTAGGAAAATCTCATAAAGTAAGAGCGAATCAGTTTATTTTAGCATGTGGTGCTATTCAAAATGCTAGGATACTACTTGCTTCCAATAAACAAATAGCTATAGGATTAGGGAATGGAAATGATCTTGTTGGACGTTATTTTATGGAGCATTTTGAGCTGAAAACTTCCGAAGTTTGGTTTAGTAAGGATTATCCGATGAAATTATATAAAAATATTCTAGGGGAAACAAAAGCCAGAGCAGAATTAGGTCTTAAAGAGTCTATACAAGAAAAATATGAAGTTTTGAATGGAACTGTTTCCTTTGTTCCGCTCTCAAAAGCAAAATTATGGAAACCATTGATAGAGAAACAGCATAATGACCCTTTTTATGATTATTCCAACAATTCTAATTCTATTGGAGAGAAAATAAAACGTAAATTATCTAAATTGAAAGATAGAAATATCAAGAATATTGAAAATGCATATTCCGTTTTTACCAGAATGGAACAAGAGCCAAAGTTTTTTTCTCGTATTTGTTTACATGATGAGAAAGATTCATTAGGAATGCCTAAGGCACATCTGAAATGGAATTTAAACACGCTTGAGAAAAAAAGTCTTCGTACATTGAATATGATTATAGCTCGTCAAATGGGAATAGCTGATATAGGTAGAATGAAATTAGCTGAATTTTTAGTTGATGAAGATGATAATACTTGGTCTGATTCAATAAGTTTCGGTAGACACCATATGGGTACTACAAGAATGGATGATGATCCTAAAAAAGGGGTTGTTGATTCTAATTGCAAAGTTCATGGTATAAGTAATTTATATATTGCCGGATCTTCATGTTTTCCAACAAGTGGGGCGGCGAATCCAACATTTACATTAGTTGCTTTAAGTCTACGACTGTCAGATCATATAAAAAATCTTATTTCTAAAAATTCTTAAATATTTACGGATAGCTATTTTCAGATTTAGCAATGTCAATTAAACAGTTTCAACCTTCAACCCTTAATAAATTCACGCTTTTTCATTAGCATCAAATTAATAGCAAACAACACAAAAATTTCCTTAAAAAATTCTTTTTACAGGGTTAGTAGAATTCTTTTTATGCAACTAACTTGTACAGAACCCTTCATTTTGACTCAGGATAAACTAAATTGAAGTGTAGGAGCGAAGTAAAACTTTTAGGTACATAAACTCCTATTTTATTAAATAAGAATAATTCGTGAGTAAACGTGTGTGCCGTAAACTAAGATTAAAAAAGCATTGAACCAAAATTGTAGTTTTTTGGACCAAAGGCATGAATCATTGATTTAAATACGCTGATTAATTACTACAAATTATGCAATAGGTCAACAGAAACAAAATCAACTAATAACTAAAAACAACAACACTATGAAAACTTATGTCATTGAACGTATTATTTTCCGTAAAAAATGCTGTATTTAATATTTTATTAACAAGTGTTTTACGAGAATAATTGTAATTATGTATTTATTACAATGATACCGACAATTAAAAAAGTTTAAACAATGAAAAAATCCTATTTTTTGTTTTTAACACTTGTATTTGCAGTGTTTTTAAATGCTTGCAATACTAAAAAACAGGACTCAAAAGATAGTGATTCTCTAACTACAAAAGATAGTGATTCACCAACAACAGAAAAACCCTATCTCGGCCAAGAGCCACCGGGTTTAATTCCTAAAGCTTTCGCTCCNGGTATTATATCGACAGAGTATTGGGAATATGGCGGTGTTTTTAGCCCAGATATGAAAGAGTTCTATTTCATCAGAGATCATGGGGGAAATACAAAACAGGAATTTGTAGTTTTTAAAAATAAAGGTAACCAATGGCATGAAACGGTTATCTCTCCGAGGGTGGGACAACCCTTTATCGCTCCCGATGGCAAGACCATGCATTTGGGCAAGCGGTATATGGAGCGCACTGAGGCTGGCTGGTCAGAGGTAAAGAGCCTTGGCTTCCCTTTTGAAGACATGCCGATTATGCGCCTTACAGCTTCTAATAAAGGAACTTATTTTTTTGATGAGTTCAAATCAGATTATACCGGTTCTATTCGATATTCACGATTAGTGGATGGAAAACATGAAGAACCGAAACTGCTTAGTAAAAAGATTAATGGTGGAAAAAGCTTTCATCCCTTCATCGCACCAGATGAGTCCTACCTTATATTTGATGGTAAAAGAGAAGGTGGCTATGGTGATTCTGATATCTATATTAGTTTTCGAACGAAAGATGGTTCGTGGGGCGCTGCCATTAATTTAGGAGATAAGATTAATACGGCAGCCTGGGAAGCGTCTGCGAGCGTGACACTAGATGGAAAATATCTTTTCTTCAATAGAAATATGGGCACAGACAACTACGAAAATGTAGATATATTTTGGGTAGATGCTAAGATTATTGAGAATCTCAGGCCCAAAGAATAATCCATAAGACAAATTGAGGTTACTGGCCATCAAAAGTTTTGTTCCTGAAGATTAGGTCAAACCTACTATAATGTACAGCGTTATCTTATGCGGGTTAGAAAACTATGATTTCAATCTTAACCAACACTAAATTTAATTACTTCTTCTTTTAAAACCAACTTTCTACTGAAAATAAGGGGAAAATCCTTAAACAAATACAGGAAAAACACCCTTAAAAGTATAAGGAAAACCTCCTTAGAATAAGGGGAAAACACCTGTTGATATCTGATATTTAATAAGTTAACTTGCGTGGAAATTATTTATTAATTTAAAATTTTGATATTATGAAAATTTCAAGAAACTCATTTTTTATTTACTTCATTTTATTTTTACTCGTTTCAAGTTGTTCTAATCAACCAAGTAATGGAGAGGATTTCTTAGTCAAAAAGATACAGGAACTAGAAAATAAACTTGATAGTCTAAAAATACAGTTAGATGATCAAAAAATTAAAACAAGAATTGGTTTCATGCAAGTTAGTTCTAGTCTTCTTTTTAATTCTCCTTGGGAATCCTTTCTTATAGAAGGTGATAATTACTGGGATAATATAGTAGATGTTGGTCGATCTGAATGCAGTAAAAATTGTGCAAAATCAGCAAAATTAAGAAGAAATGCTTGTGATGAATTACCAGATGGGCAAGAAAAAAGAGACTGTTTTGAAAGTTCTGCAAAACTAGCATCTAAATGCCAGGGTGATTGTTCCAATAGATTTCCTCCAAACCTGAATTAAAGTTATTATATAAAATAGGTATTGATAAAATGTACTAAAATGTACCGCATTGCACTTACCCTGTATTCGATACAGGGTATTTTGCTTTATTCGCATCATACATTATCAAATGATAACATTTGTATTATAATGTTCAGCGTAATGTTATTTTGCTTTATTCGCCCATTTTTATTTTAAATTAAGGAGCTCATGAATATTGAAACTGTATTCAATTTTCAATATTTGGTAAAAGCAGGGCAGAGCGTTAAAAAAAGGTTTGGTAGACCTTTTTAATGAATGAGTCAGATGGCGTCAGGTTAATACATCACTTCTGTAAAGTTTTACTCAAAATTTTTCTCTAGAATGTAATAAAACACTCTTTTTGCCATAGGGCAGAGGAGTAGAGCAAAATGTGTGTGGAATGGCAGTAGAGACTCAAAATATATTTATTCAATTAATTCAGAAACCTCTAAGTAAATCTTTTATAGTTGAGTTTGTGTTTTTTATTAATAAGCCTCCTTCAAATGGTAATTTTTGTAAATAGTGCAATTATTATTCGAGAAATATCCGACAATTTCAAACAAATAGGTTAAATAAACTTAATAATTTTGACCTTATAAACCTTAATTATGGAAGCAAGACTCCTAGTGTTGATATTCGGTATATCTTCATTGTCGTGTAGCGTTCCTGAAGATTATGTGCCAACTACTATAAAAGGAAAAGCCCATGATGTAGCGCGTAATATTAATTCGCCCGGATTGAAAATTTATGTACATGGATGGGGACCTCCGAGTAGTACAAATTTAGGAGGCTTAGCAGGAGCTGATTTTACTCTTATTGATTCCACTGTGTCAGATGAATCTGGCCAATTTGAATTAATATTCAATTATAAACCACATTATGCTCACAGCTTGAGTTTTGATTCATATCATGACAAATTTGGATATTATGCAGATGTCATCGATGATTCGACCAGTATAGAACCAGAAGTGCTGAACATTAGAAATATAAACGCTTGGAAACCGGTTATTCTTCAACTGGAATTAAATATACTAAATAATGATAATCCAAATTTAGCAATAGCAAATCAAACATGGCCAAATGATGACTATTTTTTTGGATCATCCGTATTTATTAAAGAAAAAGAAATTGATACCATTGTTTATTTACCTGCAAAACCAAATACTATGCATCGCTTAAATTTTAATTATAAAACATATTCGAATACTATAGTTAATCATAACCGATATGAGTTTCTAACAACTGCGCTTCAAGATACCCTAAAGTTGAATTATATTATAGATTGTTCGTCTTTCTAAACGACTTAATATAAGTACTTTAAATAGAATAGGTTAACAAAATGTAAGTGAAACTTTTTAAGTAATTTTAGATAACTTCCGCAATTTTACATATTTCAAAAATTCTAATGATCCTGTGGATGATTAGAATTTTGAGAAGGTTGATGTGGCAGGCGTTAAATTATAACTAAAATATTTATTTTGAGTTATAATGTAC
>JGI24023J19991_10000811_pt1 | contig 24626 bp, 18 predicted proteins | sample Cruoilmetagenom1_FD_19991 | JGI IMG/M metagenome (IMG submission 19991) | reverse complement strand
CCTCCATTTTTTGTAGCTATAGCGCACCATTTTTGGAATCATTTATGCGGACATGCAGAAAGTTTCACTAAATTAGTTAAAAAGAAAGTCGACCAATCAGAAGGCCTTAATACCGGATTTACTGCTTTAGGGATTAAAGTAGTTAATGAATTGTTAAGCACAAACAATGGTAAACAGATCTTAATAGATCTAAAACATATGAGTGTAGCATCCAGAATTGACTATTATAAATTGATAGATGCAAACGACACATATAAAAGATTGCCAATAATTGTAAGTCATGGAGCCGCAAACGGACTCCAATCATTCACTAATAGAAAACAAGAAGGCTCTGTTGTTGCAACAAAGTTAAATGCTGTAGATATTAACTTTTTTAATGAAGAGCTCATTAGAATTGCCAAAAGTAAAGGCATTTTCGGGTTACAATTAGACGAAAGGAGAATAGCAAATAAAAGCACACTTAAAAACACCAAGAATTCTTTAAAACGATCAAAAATAATGCATTATCGTTCTGAATTATTGTGGAATCAAGTACAACATATTTTAGAAGTGTTAGATGGTGCAGGATTATTTGCCTGGGATTGCCTTGCAATTGGAAGTGACTATGATGGAATTATCGACCCATTAAATGGCTTCTGGACTACGGAGGAATTACCTTTTTTAGCAGATTTCTTAGAAAGGCATGCTTTTAATTATATGAAAACAGCAAGTTTTAACCTAAAAGAAAATAATATTGCTGCAGACGAAATTATTGCAAGAATAATGTCTCTAAATGGTGCCAGTTTTCTAAAAACAAATTATAAGTAATTTATGCTTCCTTGATAAAATCTAAGTCGAGTACATTAAAATTATTAGCGGCTTTCACCAATAGGGTGGAACCAATAGTTTCGAAAAGATCATTCGTTTTCAATATAAATTCGGCTTGTTTTTCAATTTTATAATTAGGAATCCCTAGTAACGTCAGATCTGTAGATTCAGACTGCTCCTTTATTATGTCATAAAAAGGTTTTTGCTCTACGGCATTATTAATGATCTTAATTTCAACATTTACTCTTAGGTCTTCAACAAGTTTCGCAATTTTTGAATGTACTATCTTAGTATTAACATTGTTATTATTTACAAATAAAACTCTTATAATTGTGTTATTCCATTTTGGCGCAGCAATGATAAATCGGGCAATATTTAACATCATTTCGGCATTTTTACTATCCGTTTCCCTCCACCAGAGATCAACAGATTGATAATTTCCAAATTTTTCTTTTCTATCAAAGTCTAAATACAATAAATTATAATCTAAATACAATAAAGTTTCTGTCATTCTAGCATACTCCACAGAGTTCTCTAATCCTTTAGGCCACCCCATCATAATGGAATTAGGGTCAACCCCTGAAAACCCAAATGTAGACGCAATATTGGTAATACCTGTATAAATATTATCAACTTTTATCTGTCTTGCAAAGATGCCCAATTCTCTAAAACTTTCATCCCGAATGATCTGCTCACTCTTCTTTAAAGGTTTTTTATTTTCTTTATCAACGATCAATTTAAAATTAGTGACAATTCCGGTTCGACCGGATACTGTTTTCCCCAATTCTAACAAATAAGCTTGATGTTCACTCCGTCCACTAAACAAAATAATATTCGGATTCCAATTAGAGTTTTCGTCATCTTTGGCGTCTATTTTTTTTAAGCCTTTGCTCACAACATTTTCCCAAACACTGCGCCAGACATCATTAGATTGTAATTGTACTTCTTTGCGTTGTAAACCAAAATACAAAGCAGCAACTACGGCTAGGGAAGCAAACATAGCAACCATATCTAATTTAAACATGACCAAAAAACAAGCTATAAAGCCGAGTAAACCAATCCATCGTTTAATTTTAAAAGTGGGTTGAAAATCAGGATTAGCCCAACTCTCTAAGAAATAAGAAATATTAATAAACCCATAAGCTGTTAGGTAAAACATAGATACAACCCTTGCAATCACATCTAATTCTCCAATTAGAATACCGGCTTCTGCAATAATAAAAACCATAAATAACGCATTTACAGGTTCATTATTGGCTCCTTTTCCTTTACCAAATATTTTGGGAGTTACTTTATCAATAGACATGGCTTGTAATATTCTGGGACCTCCAAGAATACCTCCCAATGCCGAAGATAAGGTAGCACCCCAAACACCGGCGACAACTGCAGGAGCAAATAAGGCTATTTTCATTAAAATATTATAGTCTGTTTTTAACACTTCAGGGTTGATGGTAAATGCTATAAAAACAGCAAGACAAATATAGACTATAAGCCCAACACCAATAGCCATCAAAGTCCCAGCTGGAATAGATTTTTTAGGATCCTTTAGATCACCACTCATCGCAATTCCGGCAGTAAATCCGGTAACTGCCGGAAAGAAAATAGCAAATACTACTTCTAAAGGTACGGCACCCTCAGATGAAAACATAGGTACAGTTGCAGGAGCAAATTCTGTAGTACCAAAAAAGATAGAGATAAGTGAAATAATAATAGCAGCAAGGATAAAAAACTGTGCTTTAAGCGCAACTGAAGTACTAATTAACGCTAATATGGTAAGTGAAAGTAAGGCAATAGTTCCTGTTAACCTATAATCATTGATTGAGGTGCCAAAACCAAAATAACCATTAAAACTTTCGGCAAACCCGATCAAATATAAAGCTATGGAAAAAGCGGTGCCCACATAGATAGCAATTCCAATAGAACCACCAATGGGTATACCCATACTTCGAGATAATACATAATAAATACCACCACCTCCAATTTTTTTATCGGTTGCCACCGATGAGACACTCAAACCTGTGGTTACAGCAATGATATGGGCAATAATAATAATAGCGATAGTACCAATTAAACCGGCATTACCAACAACCCAACCCAAACGCATATACATTATAACTCCTAATATTGTTAAGATTGATGGTGTAAAAACACCTGCGAATGTGCCAAATTTATTTTTCCCCGGCATTAAATACAGTAGATTGATTTTTGGTATAAGTTTCCAAATAAAAAAGTGAATATAGTTAATCTTTTTTATAAGATCAATTGAAAGAAAACTATTTCGCTTCATTAATAAAATTATGATAAAAAATAATTTAAAGCATTTATGATAAAAAAATGAGCAAACTAATTGTTTATCTTAAGCGATTTCTTAGTTTATAAAAGACAACATTTAAGCGTTAAAAACGTTATAGAACCTTAACTTTAGACCATTCTTAAATGAAGACAAGACTACTTTCTTTAATGCTATTGCTCTCAATTTTTTTAACATTAAAAGCACAAAATCCTGAAGAATTACCTTTATTTAATATTAACCAATTAACTTATAGTGGTGCTTTTAGAATGAGCGCAAGCAGTAATGGTGTTTCTGACCTTAATTATTCACAGGGTCCGATTGCTTATAATGCAAAAAATCATTCACTTTTTATAGTTGGTCATGCACATCAACAAGCAATTGCTGAATATGCAATTCCTGATTTAGTGGAAAGCGAAGTCTTATCAGATTTGATTATGGTTACAGAACCTATACAAGTTTTTAGTAAGGTATTAAATAAAGCAACTGGAGGAAATCCCGAAGGGATCGATAGAGTAGGAGGCTTATATGTTGTAAATGAAAGCGGACAAGATAGACTAATAGTCAATGCTTATGAATATTACGATGCACCTGCTGATAATACGCTTACAACACTTATCCTTGACAATGCTAATGATATAGAAAATGCAACCGCTAATGGGTATTATAAATTTAATGGGGGAGCCGGTCATACTTCAGGTTGGTTGTCGACAATTCCAACTAATTGGCAAGAAAAGTTAGGCGGTACTCATATTACAGGTCAATCAAGTGGAATTCCAATCATCTCAAGAGCAAGTGTAGGTCCAAGCGCTTTTGCATTTAATATGCAAGATTTACTTAATACTACTGATAATATCAATACAGTTAAGCTTTTAGATTTTAGTTTGACCAACCGTTTGCACGATGATCTGAGTAATGAAACTCTGAATAATGATATTTGGACTCATCTTTCTAGATCGGTTTATGGTTTTGTTGTTCCGGGAACAAGAACCTATCTAACTATTGGCAATAGCGGTGGTCATAGTAGTGGTGTTTGCTATAAGTGCACTCAAGATAATGGTAATTTATGTGGTGGATATTGCACACCTGTTGCTAGTGATAATTACCAGTATTATTGGTTATGGGACCTAAAGGATTTGATAGCTGTTAAAAACGGAGTTCTCGAGGCTCATGAAGTTTATCCTTATGATTATGGACTTTTTTCAAGCCCTTTTCAGGCGGGTAGCATGCGACGAATTGGTGGTGGTAGTTTTGACCCTATAACAGGAAATTTATATCTAAGCATTCAAAAAGGAGATACTGAACAAGGAACTTATGCAAGACCACCGGTGATAGTAGTTTATAAGGTGGATAGTGAAGCTTTATCAAATAACGAACCAGTTATTGATGAAATAATGATCTATCCAAATCCTACATCTGATAATATATTTGTTAGTGGACTATATGACACTTCAACTATTAGAATTACAGATGTTATTGGTAAAACCATTAAAATATTTGAAACAAACGAAAAAACAGCAGAAATTGATCTTTCTACTTTTGCATCCGGAACTTATTTTATATCAATTAGAAATGAGGTAACTCAGATTAGATATATTAAAAAGATCATTAAGAAAGAATAATTTAATTAAAAGTTACAGTACTCTAGCTAATTATTTAAATTTCATAATTGCAGAATAAATCTACAGGTATTAAACTTTAACAGATATTACTACAACTAATAGCAAGGCACTTTGCACTTTTATCTTAAATTTGTTTATATACTAATTACTTTACTAAGTAGAGACATCTTGTTTTGAGTATAGTATAACTGTAAACATCATAATTTGTATGCAATTGTTGACATAGAGACTACTGGCTTGGGTGCTCAGGGGAATAAGATTACTGAAATTTCAATCTTTGTACATGATGGAACAAAGGTAATCAAGGAGTTCACTTCTTTGGTAAATCCAGAATCCTTGATAAGTTACAGCATTTCAGGTTTGACAGGTATTACGAATGACATGGTTCGTTCAGCTCCTAAATTTTATGAGATTGCAAAAGAGGTTGTTGAATTTACCAAAGATTGCATTTTTGTTGCGCATAGCGTTAACTTTGATTTTAATGTGATCAAACATGAGTTGAATGCTTTAGGTGCAGATTTTAAACGCAAAAAACTCTGTACAGTTCGGTTGTCAAGGAAGTTAATTCCGGGGCAACGATCGTATAGTTTGGGTAATTTATGTTCCACTTTAGGCATTGACATAAAAAATAGGCATAGAGCAAGAGGGGACGCCGCTGCAACCGTAATCTTATTTGAAAAATTATTGGTATTAGACACAAACGGGACTTTTGATGCTTTTCTAAATAACAGATCTAGACATGCTACGTTACCGCCATTATTGCCAAAAAAAGTTATAGATGCCTTACCTGAAGAAACAGGTGTTTATTATTTTAAAGATAGTAATGATATTGTGATATATGTTGGGAAAGCAATCAATATAAAACAGCGTGTTTTAAGTCATATTTATAGTAAGGCTAATAAAGAATTAAAGTTATGCAATGAAACAGCAAATATTACTTACGAATTAACGGGTAATGAATTGATTGCCTTATTATTAGAATCTGATGAAATAAAAAAATGGGTTCCAAAATATAACAGGGCTCAAAAAAGAACAAGCCCTGGTTATGGCATTGGCACTTATAAAGATAGAAGGGGAGTGGTTCATATTATTTTTAATCGAATAAAATTAATTCAAAACCCGATACTAAAATTTTATACGCAAACGCAGTGTAGAACTTTTTTAGAGAATTTATGTGAACAATATGAACTCTGTCCTAAATATTGCAGTTTGCAACATACTTCGGGAGGCTGTTTTCATTATCACTTAAAAAATTGTAAGGGTGTTTGTAGAGATTTGGAAGAGATTAATATATATAATAATAGAGTAGAGCAAGCACTACATTCTTTTTTTAATAAAGATTCATATATTATTAAAGAAAATGGAAGAAATATAAAAGAAGAGGCGGTAGTATTAGTTGAGAATGGTATCTACCAAGGCTTTGAATTTCTTTCAAAAAGAAAGAAAATCGCGTCATTTTCATATTATGCTAAAACTATTCAATTACGACAAGATAATATTGATATACAGCGCATTATCAATACTTATATAAAGAATAATATTGATAATAATATCTTTTATTTGGAAGCGAAGTAAGAAGGGCTTTCATGGCCGAGAGCAAAAGTTCCATTAATAGTACAAAAATTAGTAATAATTCAAAGATATCAGTGATATTTTAATAAAAATGAGGAATAATGAGTTAATTCTGTAACAATTAATAAGAAAGTCACTCTTATTATATATACTAATTAAATATAATTATGAAAAAACTAATCTTCTTTCTCATCAGTTGCTTCATATTACAGCTAACAGCACAATCAAACTTTACAGCCAAACAATGGCAAGATGACCTTACATTTCTTCAACAAACGGTTCATAAAGACTATCCATTTTTATTTAAAAAAACTACTGCAGCGGAATTTGATGCAGCTGTAAAAACCTTGCATAAAAAAATTCCTAAATTAGAAGAACATGAAAGAAGCATAGGTTTTGCTCGTATAATCGGGATGTTTAAATATGGCCATACCAGAATAGGCTGGCGTAACAATCCGGTTAAGATAAGACAATTACCCTTGAATATGTATCATTTTTCAGATGGTATTTATGTGCAGGGTACACATCAAGACTATGCAGATATACTTGGAGCAAAAGTTGTGGCTGTTGGCAAAATATCAATCAAGGAAGCATTAAAAGCCATTTATCCTGTGGTGCCTGTAGAAAATAAACAATTCTTTAAGGCATACGGACTCCTCTATCTTGCAAGCCCGGAAGTTTTACATGCACAAGGAGTCATACCAAAATTATCAGATACGGTTGAATTCACCTTCGAGAAAGATGGTAAATTAATTAAGAGATCCTTAGAAGCTTTATTGGCTGAGCAACGTGTACCCAGCATCTATGGTTATGTAGAACATAAAGGTGAGTGGCTAGATATCCGAGATCAGCGTGAAACACCATTGTATCTAAAACACTTGGATAAAAAATATTATTACGAATACTTACCTGAACAAAAAACTGTATATGTTCGGCAAAGCGAGATTCAAGATGATCCTGAAGAAGACATTCCGGCATTTTATACCAGGGTATTTGATTTTATTGAAAAGAATGATGTAGAAAGATTGGTACTAGATGTCCGTTTGAATGGAGGAGGTAACAATTATAAGAATAAGGCCGTAGTTACTCGTGTAATAGCATCAGAAAAGATAAACAAAGTAGGCAGTTTTGTAGTGATCTTAGGTCGTCGAACTTTTTCTGCCTGTCAGAATCTTGTAAATGAGCTCGATAATTATACCAATGCCGTTTTTATTGGTGAACCTACCGGTGAGAATATCAATTTTTATGGAGATAATAATGAGGTGATCCTTCCTAATACCAAGACTCCGGTTTACCTGTCATTTGCCTGGTGGCAAGATAAGCCACAATGGGAGAATGACGATTGGCTTGCACCACATATTGCGGTTGACATGAGTTTTGAAGACTATAAAACAAATAAAGATCCTGTATTAGAAACTGCATTGGTTTTTGATGATGAGAATTTTGTGTTACATCCTATGAAGTATATGACCAAATTGTTCCTCGCAGGAGAACATGAAAAACTGGGTGCCGAAGCAGCAAAAATGATTAAAGATCCACGATATGCTTTCTTTGATTTTGAAGGTGAATTGAATACTACCGGCTATAAATTACTGGGTAGTGGGCAACATGAACAAGCTATTGCAGTCTTTACATTTGTAACACAACTATTTCCTGAATCGGCTAATACCTGGGACAGTCTTGCTGAAGGATATTTAAAAGCAGGAGATAAAGTGAAGGCCAAAGAATATTATACAAAAGCTCTTGATATGGACCCTAAAGGGCCAACAGGTAAAAATGCAAAAAAAATGTTGAAAAATATGGAAAGTACACAGCATTAATTCTTAATAACAAATTGGCAGTGATCTTTTTATTTCTTTTTATTTATATAACTTAATTCTAATTTATATTAAAATCCTACAAACGACCCCGTGTAATAATACGGGGTTGATTTATTCTAAACGTTTTATTCTAATATTAATTAAGAAGTTTAAGAAATTGAAGATTGAAAGCAGTTAATAAGAACACTGTCTCTAGTTTCAATATTAGTAGAAATTAACTTTTAATGTTCAAAAAGAAAACTTTTGGGAAAACAATCATCCAAACAAATTTGATAAATGAAAAATATTTTCTAATTTTATGAAATAATTATTGCTATAATTACTATGAAAAGAAGAAAGTTCCTTTGGACAACTACGGTTGCGTCTTCATTAGTTTTTCTATATCCCGTTTCTAGTTGTGATTCTAATCAGAATTTAAATCAATCTGTAACTGTACCTTTAACGCTTGCTCATTTGATTAGTTCAGAAAACATCTCTAAAATAGGTGTTATTTATAGAAATTTAAATTTAAAAGAGAATGAAAGTTATCTTGAAGACCAATTAATTAGTGATAAGAACTTATCTAAAAAAGAGATCATTAATGCAATAAGTAAGAAAATAAATCAAGATTTTATTAAAGAAGATATACTCATCATTGATGGTTGGGTGTTATCGAAGACTGAAGCCCAACAATGTGCCCTTTATTCATTTAAAAATTAATAAATCCTTATGTATTTTGACTCTAGAAAATTAGAAAGCAATTCTATTATTAAAGGTGATATATGCATTATTGGTGCAGGTGCTGCCGGAATTAGTATCGCATTAGAATGGATAAATTCTGGGTATACTGTTGTATTGCTAGAAGGTGGAGGGTTTGAATATGATCAAGACGTACAAGAACTTTACAATGGTGAAGTTACGGGTCAAAATTACTACCCATTAATGTCTACACGAATCCATATGTTTGGTGGCTCTACNAATTGTTGGGGAGGATTTTGTTCACCATTAGATGATATAGATTTTAAAAAAAGAGATTGGGTTGATAATAGCGGATGGCCAATAACCAACAAAGAATTAGAAGAATATTATAGGCGATCAAAAAAGGTACTAGAATTACACGCGAATGATTATAGTCTAGAGTACTGGCAAAAACAAGACCCTTCGTTGGTAAAATTTCCATTTGATAACGAGTTGATTTCGAATAAAATGTGGCAGTTTAGCCCTCCATCGCGCTTTCTTGAAATCTATAAAGATATTATTACTGAATCGCAGAACATAAAATTATATACCTATGCCAATGTTATGAATATAACAGCAAATCAAACTAATTCTAAGATTAGAGAAGTAGAAATAAAAAATGGCGTTGGAAAATCTCATATAGTAAGAGCTAATCAATTTATTCTAGCTTGTGGCGCTATTCAAAATGCCAGGATATTGCTTGCTTCTAATAAACAAATGTCTAAGGGTATAGGAAATGAAAATGATCTTGTGGGACGTTATTTTATGGAACATTTTGAGTTGGAAACCTCTGAAGTTTGGTTTAGCAATGAATATCCAATGAAATTATATAAAAATATTCCGGGTGAGACCAAAGCTAGAGCAGAATTATGTCTTAATGAATCTATACAAGAAAAATATAAAGTTTTAAACGGAACTATTTCTTTTGTCCCACTTGCGAAATCAAAATCTTGGATGCCTTTGATTGAAAAACAGCATAATGATCCGTTTCATAATTATTCGAATAGTTCTAATTCAATTGGAGATAAGATCAAACGTAAGTTCTCTAAATTGAAAGAGAAAAATATTAAGAATATTGAAAATGCATATGCTATTTTTACCAGAATGGAACAAGAGCCAAAGTCATTTTCACGAATTTGTTTAAATGCTGAGAAAGATTCCTTAGGAATGCCAAAAGCACATTTAAAATGGAATTTAAACACACTTGAGAAAAAAAGTCTTCGTACATTAAATATGATCATTGCCCGCCAAATGGGAATAGCTGATATTGGCAGAATGAAATTAGCAGATTTTTTAGTTGATGAAGATGATCATACTTGGTCAGATTCTATAAGTTTTGGTAGACATCATATTGGTACTACAAGAATGGATAATGATCCCAAAAAAGGCGTTGTAGATGTTAATTGTAAAGTTCATGGTCTCAGTAATTTATTTGTTGCCGGCTCTTCATGTTTTCCAACAAGTGGTGCCGTGAACCCAACATTTACTATAGTAGCTTTAAGTCTTAGACTTTCAGATCATATAAAAAACCAAATTGCTAAAAATACCTAGCTTTATAACTTAACTCTTCTAAAAGACTAGCTTTTAACCAGCCCTTTATCTCTTCTCACAAGATAAAAAGAGCTACACCAACTTAGTTTTAAAAAAGTTGATAGTTCGTTTCCATGCAAGTTTAGCAGCTTTCTCATTATATCTGGGTGTGCTGTCATTATGAAAGCCATGGTTTACATCAGGATAAATATGAACTTTATATTCTTTTTGATACTTCTTTAATGCTTCCTCATAATCAGGCCAACCTGCATTAACTCTCTTATCAAGACCAGCATATTGTAGGAGTAAAGGTGCATTAATTTGAGGTACGTCTACAATAGAAGGTTGACCTCCGTAAAATGGAACTGAAGCCATCAGATCTGGAATTCGTACCGCCATCATATTAGAGATCCAACCCCCAAAGCAAAATCCTACAACCCCCACCTTTCCATTACATTCAGGATGTATCTTTAAATATTCAAAAGCGGCAATGAAATCTTCTAACATTTCGTCTCTATTTCTTTGTCTTTGCAAAGTTCTACCCTCATCATCATTTCCCGGATATCCTCCTAATGGTGTCAAGGCATCAGGTGCTAAAGATATAAATCCGGCTAATGCAGCTCTTCTACCAACATCCTCAACGTACGGATTGAGGCCTCTATTTTCATGTACTACTATAATCCCAGCTAATTTGGTTTTAGCATCAATTGGTCTTGACAATTGACCTCGAATTTTTCCTCCGCCTTTGTTGGATTTATAGTTGATATACTCGGTATTAAGTGCCGGATTATTTATTGCTACCTGAAGTTTTTCCTGATATTTAGGCATGATAAAACTGAGCAAGGACGGAACGGTAAGTCCACCAATAGCATAAATTGACAATTTCTCTAAAAATTGTCTTCTTTCAATTTTATTATGAGCATATTCATCATAAAGATCGAATACTTCTTGCTTAATGTCTTCTTTTTTTATTTTTTTCATAAGGTTTTGTCTTAAATTAAAATGATAAAAACAACTTATAAATTCTAATGCGTTAATAGGCTAGCACTCAAATATACAATTTAATTTAGTAGAGATAATAGACTCATAATCTTCTGTATTCCAATAAATAAAATATTTTATAGTGTGAAAGAAAAAAAAGAAAAATAAAATAAACAGGAATGAATATAGCTATATTGTTAAGTGCAAGTAGAGAACTTAAGAAACTTGTTTTTATGCCAAAATACTCTCATGCCCTGAGTCCTTAACAAAAAGGCAGGAGCTTTTGGTTTTAATCGACATTTCTTTTACAAATTCAAATTGAAGATCTTCATCTAATCCAAATATATTAAGATCAGCAGAAGGAACTTTGTTTATGATCGATCTGAAATCGCCAATGTGAACTTCGGTCATCGTCTGCGGTAATCGCGCGAGATTGATCAATGAACTCAAAAATTCCTTAGCATTGTCTTCTTCATCGGGGTCAGTGATTACAGTAATCAATCTGATACGTGCACCCCAATTCATTTTAAGTTTATATGCTACGAGAAGGGAAAGGTCTAAGTTTCCTATATCCCATCCCAAATTCCAATTACCCTGCCTTCCACTAACCCAAACATTAATGGTATTACGCTGACCCAACAATGCAGTAGGGTGTGATAAATACAAAAGGATTCCTATTTCGAGTCTAATAGATTCTTTCATTACGGGCCTTAATTCCGTTTCATAATCGTCATGATTTTGCATATTCAAAAAGACAATATTAGGTTTAAAAAACGCACCTTGAAGCGCTTGGCTTCCGTAATTTATTCCATTAGCTATTTCGTCGGTATGAATAACAGAAGATGATGAAAAGACCCCTTTTTCTCTAAAAGATGCAGATATTGTTTCTAATTCTGCAAACAATGTACTTGTCTCAGAATATGGCTCAACACCTAATAGTTTTATCGAACCTTTAGGTTTGGCAATATTTCGTAAGAATTGAAAACTTCCCTTTAAGCCACTAACATCTCTAACGGGAACCATCAGATTAGCTTTCCAGGCACGTTGCTGCATTTTTTTCATGCCCCAGGTATGCTTGGCGGCCCATTCAGCAAACGAAACAAATAGGCCCGAACGGACATCTTCAAATGGAGTTTCTAGATTTTGCCGCGACAAATACCAATATACCATCAACACTATCATGATAGATAGTAAACTAATGGTTGGGTTTATAATAAACATGGCAAAAACAGATGAAATAAGTCCGAACCATGGCACCCATTTATGAATTTTAAAAACCGGCCGATAACTTATCAATCCAAGTCTTTGCTCAATGATTACCACAATGTTTATCATGGCATAAGTAATTAAGAAAAATAAGGTTACCAAAGGTGCAACAGCATTAATATTTCTTAGTAGTAGTGTTAAAAAAATGAGTACTCCTGTAACGATCATGGCGTTTCTTGGTTGACCATTATTACTTTGACCAGCCAAAAAATCTGAAAAAGGCAATACTTTGTGTTCACCCATTGCAAATAAAATTCGGGAGGAACCAACTATCGATGCTAATGCAGAAGAAAATGTTGCCCCCAATATACCGGCAATGATCAGGGGTCCTATATAGGCCTTTTCTGCCATGATATAATAATTATTAATCAAATCAGTTTCTGACGCACTTCTTGCTATCCAAAAGGCTAGGAGCATATAAATTATGAAACTAACTCCTATGGCCCAAAGTGTTCCTGTTGGAATGCTTTGTTTGGGATTTTCTAATTCGCCAGACATATTTGCACCAGCCATGATACCTGTGGCGGCTGGAAAGAACACCGCAAAAACAATCCAAAAATTACTGCCACTAAATCCATTTTCAACAGATCCTTTAAATGACCCCCAACTTAATGCATCACTCGTGGGAATCTCCATAGAACCATCATAAGCAGCAATTATGATTGAAACTAATGATAGCACTATAACCCCCATAATAATATATTGTGCCTTTATGGCAAGATTTGCACTTATATATGCAATTGAAATGAGAACACCGAAAACTATGATGTCAACTAAAAAAGCATTATGACCTGGAAAAATGCTTAACCAACCTTCCCTAAATCCAAAAATGTACATAGTAACAGCCAATCCCTGCGAAATATACCTCGGTATCCCCAAACTACCACCAACTTCCAAACCTAAGGCTTGTGAAACTATAGCATAAGCACCTCCAGCACCAATACGTATATTCGTAGTAATAGCTGACATAGAAAGGGCAGTACAAAGTGTAATTAAGAAAGAAATAATGATGATCAACCAAGCGCCTAAAAGACCGGCGTTTCCAACAACCCAGCCCAATCGTAAATACATGATAACACCTAATATGGTAAGTAGCGTAGGAGTGAAGACACCTCCAAAAGTGCCAAATTTTTTAATTTTATGAGTAGGGTTATTCATTAAAACGAAATGGTTGATTTTGTGTTTTAATTTACTAATTATATGCTTATTATGCTTTTAAATTTAAAAATATTTTTTAATATAAAATGCCAACCTGCTATTGAGAGTTTCATGGATTATTTATTATCAATATTATATCATTTTCAATCTAGCTCATTGACTAATGTGACATCAGCCATCTGATGCGATCGTAGGATATTATATAATGGAGTACCACTATAATACCAAAGACTAAACTTAATTTATTCATTTTCATATTGCACAATGACCATGTTGCAAAAGCAAAAAAACCCAATTCGATCGCAAAGCGGACAACACCAGGAGTTATAATTGGTGCTTTTCCTGAACGGCTCGGGTCATTAGGTACTGCAAATACTCCCCATATAGCAGCAAGAATTAATGGTATGCCGATGGCAAAAACATACTGTAGCAATCCATCACCTTGGTTCCAACCCCAAATGCCTACAGATAAAAGAGCAGTTACTTCAAGTAGAAATCGAATTATCAAATTGATCGGATTAGACCCCATAATGCTTTACTTCATTCATTAATATGATTTTTTGTTAGCCACAGTTTTCTATGTTGATCAGCATACCTTCGTAATCTTTTCCCAATTGAAGATTAAGTTGCTCCAAAAACCCTAAAATGTTCATTAATTCTTCAATTTCTCTTTTTTGTAATGCATTTGCTGCTTTGTTAATTTCGTTTTGAACTCTACGCTGAAGATTATACATGCTTTCCAATTCATACAAACACTCATATTCAAATTCATTGGTAATACCTACGGAACGAGTGGTTTCCCATGCTATTTCAGTAAGTTCCGCTAATTCAAGATTAATAAATGTGGTTCCCGAATAATGGAATAAGTCAGTATTAATTTGTAAAGAATCGGAAATTCTAAAAAATCCAGGATACTTAATTTGAAGTACATCCATATTTTTAGTTGTAGTAATTAATTCAGATGTTTTACCATCATATAGTTTTAGGTATTCAGAATATGCTTCAACGATCTTATGATTAATCTGTCTAGCCTCCTTCAATTCTTTTATATTATTTTCTATTTCTTTCTTAATATGTGTGATAGAGATTTCAACTTCACGTTTAGATTTATTTGAAGAATTCCAATTATTAATTTGAAGAGCGATCAAAATACCTATAACCACTAATATTATTTCTCCAATGGCGTACGTTAAGTACTTTCCTGTTTTATTTTGGTCCATAAGCTCGTATCGTAATTTTCTAAAGAATTTAATCATTGGGTTTTTNGTTGTCATCATAAACGCTAAAGATTCATCTATGATTATTGAATGTTAACACACAATAAAACTAACCTAAAATAGGTTAATAAGCAATTTTAAACGNCAGACCTGTCTGCGGTAGTTACTGTTTACGCACAAATAAAGATATGAGTAAAGCTCTCCTCTTCAGATGAGCGTGGGGAGGCGAACGCTAAATATTGGTCTACTAGACCTATATTAGTGAGGAGCCAGATGGTGTGTTGGTTAGATATTTATAAGAATGGGAAGTTTGATAACGCTAATCTTTGTTTTTATCTCAAAAGCTTGTAAAAAATGACTTTAGTTTGGGCTTTCAATCCCTCCGTCCAAGTGAAAAAGCGAGACCACTTCCTTTTATCTAAAAAGAGGAGCTTACAACTTGATCTAAAAGAAATATGAAAAGATGTAAGTACACCGCAGCTACGCCAGTCAGAAGAGGGTTTGTTCCCGAACTTGACACTAGCTTATATCGCTTTACTCATTTTAATTTAGCACCTTTTCCAATACAGTCCATACATTGTTTGCTACTATCTTTTGTCCTTCAATAGTTGGGTGAATGCCATCTTCCTGATTTAATTCAGGAATACCACCCACATCTTTCAATATAAACGGGATAAAATCAAGCTCATTTTTTTCTGCCAACTCATAAAAAATAGTATTGAACCCGGTAGTATATTCCGACCCCATATTCGGAGGCAATTGCATTCCGGCAAGGATAATAGTAGCATCAGGCTCTTTGTTTTGTACGGCGTCTATAATTGCCTGTAGGTTCTCACGGGTTTCCTGTAATGGAACTCCACGTAAACCATCATTAGCGCCTAATTCTAACACAAAAACATCAATTTTTTGATTAAGTACCCATTTTATGCGGCTTCTTCCACCTGCACTGGTCTCTCCACTTAATCCGGAATTGATAACCGTATAATCCAGGTCTAATGAATCTATCGTAGATTGTATTATGGCAGGATAAGCATCATTTATATCCTCCAATCCATATCCTGCGGTAAGACTATCACCAAAGAATAAAATAGTTTTAGAACGGGTGTTTGTAGCAGGTTTGTTTTCAGTTTCTACAGTTTCTAATGGTCCATTTTTTTCTTTTTTTGCAGTATCTCCACCACAAGAAAGTAGCAATACAAAAATTATAAAATAACAAAACTTTAAGAAAATCGGCCGACGGTTACCGTATAGATTTAAAATGATTTGCTTACTTTGCTTCTTCTGTTTAAACGAGTTCATCTTATAGAATAAATTAAAAAATAGTATGCCAAAGATATTAAAGATTCACGAGCTTGAAAAGACGTATACAAGTGGTTCAAAAAATATAACTGTATTACATGATATCTCTTTTGAAATTGAAAAGGGAGATACCTTTTCAATTGTAGGTCCTTCAGGAAGCGGAAAAACAACTCTACTTGGCCTCTGTGCCGGTTTAGACCATCCCGATTCGGGTACTGTTGAATTATGCGGTCAAAACTTACAAGATCTAAATGAAGATGAACGCGCACAATTGCGGAATAAGGAGGTAGGTTTTATTTTTCAAAACTTTCAATTACTACCTACGCTTACAGCGCTGGAAAATGTAATTGTACCTTTAGAATTACAAGGCGCAAAAAATGCAGCAAAAGTTGGCATGGAATTACTGGGTAAAGTGGGGCTGGCAGACCGGTTTCATCACTATCCTTCACAATTGTCAGGCGGAGAACAGCAACGTGTAGCCTTGGCCAGAGCGTTTTCAAATAGACCCTCAATCTTATTTGCCGATGAACCTACCGGTAATCTGGATGAGGAAACCGGGGAAAAAGTAATCCAACTCCTTTTTGAATTAAACAAAGAAGCGGGCACTACACTGGTGATCATCTCACACGATCTAGATCTGGCAAATAGAACCCAACAAATTCTTAGATTAAAAGGAGGAAAGATCATGACCAACGAAAGAACACACTCACTTTGAGCAAAAATTCATCATATACAAAAGTAGGGACTGCATGGTTGTTTAAAATGGCATGGCGTGACGGCAAGGCAAGTAGTTCAAGGTTGTTGCTGTTTATGGCTTCCATTATTTTGGGCATTGCAGCTGTAGTTTCTATTCAATTGTTTAGTGAAAATCTAAAGCAGAATATCCAGCGGCAGTCTAAAAGCTTAATGGGTGCCGATTTTCTTATTGATAGCCGGCAACTCCCCAATAAAAAAGTACAAGCGATCATTGATTCATTAGGGGCCGATGCTTCAGAAGTAAATTTTTCATCGATGGCAGCATTTCCTAAAAATGGTGAAACCAAATTGGTACGTGTACGGGGTATAGAAGGTGACTTCCCTTTTTATGGAACAATCGATACCGAACCGCTCTCAGCGGCGGCAACCTATCAGGAATCAGGTGGTGCCTTAGTAGATGCTACCCTACTATTACAATATGATTTGATTCTGGGTGATTCCATTAAATTAGGAAAGCTAACCTTGCCAATTGTTGGTGCTTTAAAATCTATTCCCGGCTCTACAGCCATTTCTACTTCTGTGGCGCCAACGGTGCTCATACCGTTTCGTTTTATTGCAGAAACCGAATTGTTACAATTCGGAAGCCGTAAAGAATACCAGTATTTTTTTAGGGCTCCGCCTACTATGGATCTCGAGCTATTAGATAAAAAACTCGACCCTATTCTAGATGCTGAAGGTGCCGATTTGGATACCCATACCGGTACCAGCCGTCGACTTGGACGTAGTTATGCCAACGTTAGTAAATTTTTAAACCTGGCAGCCTTTATTGCATTGTTGCTGGGATGCATAGGTATTGCCAGTTCAGTACATATCTATATAAAAGAAAAATTAGCCGATGTAGCTGTGCTGAAATGTTTAGGAGCCACAAGAAAACAAACCTTTTTAATTTATTTGATACAAATTGCCGGTATGGGATTTTTAGGAGGTATCATGGGTACAGCTATCGGCATAGGACTCCAACAGGCTTTTCCACTTATTTTACAGGAATTTTTACCTTTTGATATTCAAATTTCAATCACACCACAGCCACTTATTATGGGATTATTGCTTGGTGTTTTGATGTCGGTATTATTTGCATTATTACCCTTGCTCAGTACCTGGTATGTTTCACCATTGGAAGTATTGCGTGTTAGCGAGGAAAATACAGTAAAACCCAGAAAAGCGCGGGTATTTACCTTTGCCGCTATTTTACTTTTTATCTTTTTATTTTCATTTTGGTTGTTAGAAAATGCGCTTTTTGCACTGGCATTTGTACTAGGAGTTTTAATCACTTTTTCTATTCTGGCAGGTATTGCAGTCTTGTTTATGAAGGCGATAAAAAAATATTTTCCTGTGGCCTGGGGTTTTACGGCACGTCAAAGTTTATTAAACCTGTTTCGCCCAAATAATCAGACCATGGTGTTGATATTAGCCATAGGTTTAGGGACATTCCTGATCAGCACCTTATATTTTACAAAAGATATTTTATTGGCAAAAACTGCCTTAGCGGATAGTACAGAAAATGCGAATATCATCTTATTGGATGTGCAACCCAAGCAACGGGAAGCAGTAGCCAATAACATTACACAAAATGGGTTGACCGTACTAGATAACATTTCGTTGATTACCATGCGAATGCATAGTATTAAAGGAAAACTCGCTAATGATATTCGAAAAGACAGTACTTCAAAGATCAATGAATGGGTATTGAATCATGAATTCAGAACCACCTATCGTGATACCTTGATCGCTTCAGAAGAACTGACAGAAGGCACATGGATCAAAGCAATAACACCCGGAGAACCTATTATGATCTCTATCTCAGATGACCTTGCCGAAAATGCACAAGTAGAAGTGGGCGATCAAATTATTTTTAATGTACAGGGCGTTTTGATGGAAACCACTGTAGGAAGTATTAGAAAAGTAGATTGGGCGCGTATGCAAATGAACTTCACTATTGTTTTTCCGACAGGAGTATTAGAAAATGCACCTCAATTTCATGTTTTAACAACCTATGTACCCGATGAATCCGGCTCAGCGGATCTGCAACGTGATCTGGTAAAAAAATTCCCAAATGTAACAGTGTTAGATATGAGGCAACTCTATACCGTTGTTGAAGATATATTAGATAAGATCTCATGGGTTATTAATTTCATGGCTTTCTTTAGTATTCTCACAGGTATTATTGTTCTTATTGGATCGGTACGTACCAGTAAATATCAACGTATTAAAGAGAGTGTATTATTACGAACGCTGGGCGCCAAGAGTAAACAGATCTTACGCATTACCGCACTTGAATATTTGTATTTAGGCATACTCGGTAGCCTCGTAGGCATTTTATTGTCTTTGGTTGGTAGTCTAGTATTAGCGACGCTACTATTTAATGAACCATTTGTGCCTTCAGGGGTTCCTTTTTTAGTTTTTTTACCCGGTATCACTGCCTTGGTCTTACTTATAGGCTTAAGTAATATTAGAAGTGTACTAAAAAGCCCACCTTTAGAAGTGCTTAGAAAAGAAGGTTAGCGAATACCAATTATTAAAACTCTCAAAAACAAAAATTATCTAAAAAGACTAAGTATTAAATTAGCGTCTAATAAAGGCAATGATTAGATTAACAATAGAATTAATGCTGCATATAATAGCGCATGGAAAAATAGAGAGATCAACAACCATATGTTTAACCCATTTTTAAAAATATTTTAAGTCGGGTGAAAAAATCGGGATTTGGCTTTTCTTTAAAATAGAATCTATCACCTGACTTTATCTCGGCCAAGCGAGCATTTAATTTATCCATCTGTTCAGATAGTTCTTCTTTATGTTTTAGGAACTGGCGAATAGTTGCCTGATACGCTACCGGATCGTTTTGCGCTCTCCCCGATTTATCGTTACCATTCACAAATGACTCGGCTTGTGTATTCAATTTCTGTACAGTACCCGTTAGATCGTCAGCCAGGTGTTTTACATCTTCGGAAAATTTGGTAGCCCGTCTAAGTATCTCTTTCATGTTGGCATTCTTGGCTTCAATGTACGCCTCAATCACAAAGCTCATATCAAGTATAACAGCCTTATTTAATGCCCTAACAATTTTTGTCAACTTTTTAGGATCGTCTCTATACTTTTTTAAAATTATCACTATCGACTGATTCAACATAAAACAATAGGCACTCATATAGGCACTAGGTACTAAGCCCACTTGTAAATGAGTCTGACCCACTATTTTTGTTTGCTCAAATTGCTTTTCGCCAAAACTTTCGGAAAACAAAATTTTTTGCCAATGCATCTTTTGTTTGCTACGGGCTCTTTCCATTGACTCCTTATTTGGGAATAATGATTTTAGCTCAGGTTGACCCAATATATGAGCATACATGTTGTCTAACATATCGTCAATTGAATCCTTAAATAAATCCTGGGCCTGCTGCAAGGTCTGAACAGTTTCATTGTCAAACCTTAAGAAACGAAGGCGCTGTTCTATAATTTTTGAATGAGGCATCTCTAAAGTTTTTTCTATGTGTTGGATTTTGGGAATATAGTAAGTTGTATTCCTATGATAATAACAACTCACAAGGGTTTTTTACTTAAGTACGTAAACAATAAAACGAAAATTTATAGTGTTTAGCTCGCTACATTTATAGCTGACAAAGTTGTGCTCTTGAACCTTAAATGAGATCGATTTGATTTCACGAAACACTCAACCCAATGTCATTCTTCGATTTATTCGTGTTATTTAAATTTTTGTTGGAAGTAGGGGAGGAATGAATAGTGATTGGATCGATGCTGCGAAAAGAACTTTAGATAGTAACCACTTTGATGGGAATGCATACACTTTTCACTACAAAATAAGAAATTAGACCTGATCAATATCATTGCATATTTCTATATCTTTAAATATTTTAATCCGTTTAATAGTAAAGAGTTTTTAATCATGTACAAATTTGCTGTCATATTATTGGTTACTTTTTTTGCCAAAACTTCAAACGGTCAGGACGCCTATCTGGCCAAAAGAGAGCACATGGTTAAAAACCAACTCTTAGCAAGGGATATATCTGATCCTGTTACACTTAGCGCTATGCGTCAAGTAGAAAGACATGAATTTGTACCAGAATCTATGAAGAAATATGCGTATGCTGATAGTCCTATATCGATTGGCCATAACCAAACCATTTCTCAACCCTATATTGTGGCTTATATGACCCAGGAACTTAAATTGAAGCCCGAGCATAGTGTTCTTGAAATTGGCACTGGTTCCGGGTATCAAGCAGCTGTATTAGCAACTATAGTAGATACTGTTTATACAATAGAAATAGTTGAACCATTGGGACAAATAGCCGATAGACGATTAAAGCACTTAGGCTATAAAAACATTGAAACTAAGATAGGAGATGGTTATCACGGCTGGCCGGAGAAGGCACCATTTGACGCCATTATAGTAACAGCCGCAGTAAAAGAAATTCCTCCTGCATTAATAGATCAATTGGCTGAGGGTGGACGAATGATCATTCCGGTAGGTCAGACCAGATATTACCGGAACCTAGTGCTCGTTACCAGAAAAAATGGAAAAATTAGAACCAAAAAAAGAATTCCTGTTGCTTTTGTACCTTTTACCAGAGAAAAAAATAACTAACGTGAATAATGGATAAGAAATTTACGTCAGTTAGAGTGCCACGCTTTAGGCGTGGTATATCCAAAACAAGTAAATTTCTGCTGAAGAATACTTCTCGATACTAAATTCCTATGGAATTTAACTCGAAGTGACAATACAACTCTTAAAGATTATTCACGTTAATTAATACATTTAAAAACTGGTTGTTTCATATAACACTTATCATTTTTAGTTACCAATTGTTATAATGTACCCCGTGGTGTCTGGTCCAAGTCAGATTAAACAATAACTTTTCGAACAAATCTTTATCCTTTTAAAACAAGCCATACTTTTGTCTTTATTATAATTTTATCTTGTAATTAAAACTTATACAGAGATGAAACTCTTAATGTAGAACGGCATGTTGAAAAGGTCATGATGAAAATAAAAACGCATATGATATAGCATAATCAACTCAACCTTTGAAAAAGGAGATACTAAAATAAGAATCAACCCTTACAAGCATTACAATATAAGAAATACTAAAAACAATTTTATTCACATGTTCGCTAATATCCTCGAATGTAGAACAATTGATCAAAAAAGTAACCTACAGTAATAAATCAATGATTATCAAAATTTTAAACTAATTAAAATTATCAAGAATGAAAAAAACATATTTTATTTTGATACTGGTATTGATTCTATTTTTAAATGCCTGCAATACTAAAAAACAGAACTCAAAAGATAGTGATTCACCAACTATAGAAAGCCCTTATCTTGGGCAAAAACCACCGGGCTTAATTCCTGAAGTTTTTGCTCCTAGTTTTGTTTCTACAGATTATTATGAATCTGGCGGTACTTTCACACCCGATATGAAAGAGTTCTATTTTATAAGGGGCGGTGGGAAATACGAAAAACTTACATTTGTTGTTTTTCAATATAAAAATAATGGATGGCAAGAGTCTGTTGTTGCATCGCCCTGGGTCGGTCAACCTGTCGTCTCTCCTAATGGCAAGACTATGCATTTGGGCGAGCGATATATGAAGCGCACCAAAGCTGGATGGTCGGAAGTGAAATACCTTGAAACCCCATTTAAGGGCGGTTCAGATATGTTCATCATGCGGCTTTCGTCTTCAGCTAATGGCACTTATTATTTTGATACCTACAATGAAAATAAACCAGACTTTCCTATTCGTTATTCACGATTAATAGATGGAAAATATGAAAAACCCAAAGAATTGAGCAAAGCAATTAACACGGGAACAAATATGAACCATCCATTCATTGCGCCTGACGAATCCTATTTGATATGGGATGCCGTCAGAGAAGATGGATATGGTGATTCTGACATCTATATTAGCTTTCGACAGCAAGATGGTTCGTGGGGCGCTGCCATTAATTTGGGAGACAAGATAAATACAGGAGCCTGGGAAGCGGCTGTGAACGTGACGCCAGATGGTAAATACCTTTTCTTTAATAGGAATATGGGCACAGACAACTACGAAAATGTAGATATATTCTGGGTAGATGCCCAGTTTATTGAAACACTCAGGCACAAATAATAATCCATAAAACANTCTGGTGNTTGGTAGTGGNAACTGCGTAGCACATCACGAGGACTTATTTATAAAATAAGTATGCNCCGAGTAATTTTACATATTTCAGAAATTCTAATGATCCTGTGGATGATTAGAATTTTGAGAAGGCTGATGTGGCAGGCGTTAAATTATAACTAAATGTTTATTTTGAGTTATAACCGCTTGCGTTATGTGCACTTTGCTTTATTCGCCCTGTTCCTATTTTGATAAATAGGAGCTCATGAATCTTCGATTTGGTAAAAGTGAAATATTTCACTTCACTCTTGTAAAGTTTTATACTAAAGTTTTTCTAGAATGTAATAGAGCACTCTTTTTGCGATAGGGCAGTGGAGTAGGGTAAAATCGTAGAATCTTTGATTCAAGATTCACGAACTCGTATTTATTAAAATAGACAATGTAAGTGAGTAAATGTGTGTGGAATGGGTTCAAAAACCTCTATTTCCACCTTATTTCATAATATTATAGGTTAAAATCTGTTATTATCATAAATGCGGTCCTATATGAAATTAATAACCCTAAGTATATTTTGCCTTTTATTTTGTACATCCTTGACTTTTTCACAGGAAATAAATAAAACTAAAGCGCTTGAAACCATTAATACACTTATCAAAGAGAATGAAACTTCTAAGGGTTTTCATTCGTTAGATTTGTTTGCTCTTAAAATGATGGGTGATAAAGAAAAGATACGTGCTGATAAAACCAATATCTATTGTGAGCAAGAAATAAATAAAAAAGGTAAAAAGAAGGATAGAACATTTGCTCATAAGGATATTAAGAAAATGGTTGTTTTAAGAGGAGAGAAAGCTAAATATGGGACTTCATATGTTGATGATTTTCAAATTTTGATACATTATAAACAAATGGGTAAATTGGTGATTGTAGGCATTGACACAAAAAATCTTGAATCATTTATTGAAGCTATTAAAATAATTGCTCCAAACATAAAAAAAGTGACCTATGTGAAATAACATAGATTAATAATTCTTATTGAACCACTCTAAGTAATTTACTTTTTTAATAGAAATTTGATAACTTCTACAATTTTACATAACGTCTGATTATGTGACTATTCTGTATCATAATGTTCCGTATTATGTTATTTTGCTTTGCAAAAGCGAAATAATAATAGACTTTTTTGTAAAGTTTTAATCCTAAGTTTATTTCACGAATGTAATGGAACACTTATTAAGCAAACCGACATAGGAGGGAAGCGTAATGTGTGTGGAATGGAAATATTCTTTAAAAAACATTTATTTTAGCAAATACAACTGTAATATTTAAATGGATACATTCTCTTTACTTGGAATCATCACCTTTGGAATTATTTTTATTTCATTACTTTTTGCTGCTTTTTTACTTACTGTTAAAACAAAAAACAAATTAAGTAATAGGTTAATGGCTTTTTACTTTATTGTTTTTTCAGTGCATATGA
>JGI24023J19991_10000810_pt1 | contig 24629 bp, 15 predicted proteins | sample Cruoilmetagenom1_FD_19991 | JGI IMG/M metagenome (IMG submission 19991) | reverse complement strand
ATGAGCAGACAGAGTTTAAATTACAGACCCTACTTTTATCGGACACTAATGTTATTTAATATTAAAACTGTATCAAGTCCAATACACATAACATTAAATCACGACTTGTAAAGTAATAGGTAATGTGTATTTTACACCAACAGATCTTCCTCGTTGTTTTGCAGGAATCATTTTAGGTAATAATTTAACTACTCTTATAGCTTCTTTCTCTAACCTTGCATGAGGACCTCTAGCACGAACTTTTGCTACATTACCATTTTTATCTATACTAAATAAAACAATAACTCTTTTTTTGCCAGGAGCTAAATTTAATTCTTGAGTAAGATTAGTATTGTAATTTTTGCCCACATGTTCCATTATTTTTCCTTGTAAACATTTTTTTCTTTGAGACTTATTTCCTTTACAACCAGGAAAAATTGGAGCCTCTTCAATCACAGCAAAAGGTACATCTTCAACTATTAACTCTTCTTCGACAACTTCAACCACCTGATCAATTTTTACAGATTCTACAGCTTCATTTTGATCAGTTTCGGTAGATTTCATCATAGTTTCTTCTATTTCAGCTACATCTTCAACTACTTCAATAACTTCTGGTGCACTTGGAGGGGGAGTTAAAGGTTTTTCAATTTCTATACGTTCTGTAATTGGAATATCTTCAATAATTTCTTCTTCTCCGATTGCACCCATTAAGTTATCTAAAGTTCTGTCATAAACCTTATGTTGAAATGAAAAGTAGACAATAGTTAATGCGAGTACTAGACCTAATTGTAAAAATAGTTTACTAAAATTTTCAAGTCTTGCATTTGGATTTTTTTTAGTTTCCATAATTAAGAAATTTAAATTAATTGAATAATCTATCTGATTAAAATTATTACAAAGTATATAATGCTAACAGCAACTATGTAATAACAATAACAAAGTTCTTAATTATTTAGATATTAATGAATGATAAATATCATGCGATGCCAATTAAATTTCAAGATGCCCTGTATAATTTCAAAATATTTTTTTGTTTTTTCAATCTTCAAATTTTAAACATAGCCGTAGTTACGGTTAAAGTTTTAAGTGAGGAAAAACGGGAAAAAATACAGAACTTATAGGGTGTTTTGGTGTTTATTAGGTATGAATGTGTAGTAGGGAAATAAAAAAACCATCAACATAATATTGATGGTCTTAAATATTTTTTTAACAAAAATTGTTTATTCTACTTGTAAAGTAATAGGTAATGTATATTTTACTCCAACAGGTCTTCCACGTTGTTTACCTGGAATCATTTTAGGTAACATTTTCACCACTTTTTCACCTTCTTTTGCTAATCTAGCATGTGGTGCTCTAGCTCTTACATTAGTAATATTTCCTTTTTTATCAATCTTAAAAACTACATATACTTTCTTCTTACCTGGGTCTAAACCTAATTCATTAGCCAATTCAGTATTAAATTTTCTACCAACATGCTTTTGTATTGATTTTTGTAAGCATTTTTTCAATTCAGCTTTGCTACCTTTACAGCCTGGGTACACAGGTGCATCTTCAATAATTGAAAATGGTACATCTTCCATAACCTCTTCTTCTTCATCAGCCTCAACAATTTGTGTAATTTCCACTTTAGTATCTTGATCAGCTTCAGTAGACTCTGGAGGAGTTTCTATCACATCTTTTTCATCTTCAACAATCTCAATTTTTTCTGGAGCTGGTGGCGGTGGCGGTGGCGGTTGAACCAATTCAATACGTTCAGTTAAAGGAATGTCTATTTCTTCTTCTTCTGCAAGATTTGATCCTAACAAATCGTCAAGTTCACGGTCAAATGTTTTGTATTCTATACTTAAATAACTTATAAGTAAAGCTAATACTAAGCCAAGTTGCAAGAATAACTTACTATAGTTTTCTAAATTTGCTTTCGGATTTTTTTTGATTTCCATTTTTTAAATGTGTTAATTACGTTGCTAATTTAATAATTTTTTTCACTTAAACAAGTGATGTACCCATTTTAAACCTTAAATAGTACATTTAATGCATTTATTTTTTAATGCAATATTTAGAATTCAAATGGGTATTATTTCAATTCTCTTGGTTGCGGTACCACAAATAAAAAACAAAAACAGCTAGTAATACGCCAGTTGTATTTGCAATAAAATCATAGAAATCTGCTGTTCTATACGTGGTTAATGTTCCTTGTAATACCTCAAGAACTATGCCGTAAATAATTAGTAAAAAAATAGCTATACTTCTTTTTTTACTATGGTCTTTAAAAACATAAAACCAACTTAAGCTTAAAGTAAAATAAGCTATGGTATGCCCAATTTTATCAGAATTGCTAATGTTAACCTTCGCAACACCATGTAATGAGACTAAACTTAAAAAGGCTACAAGTAGTGTTATAAAAAGTGCAATTGCTAAAGCATTACGCTCCAATAATCGCTTTATAGGCATCAGCATCTAATAGATTGTCAATTTGTGAAGGGTTGCTAAGTTTAATTTTTATCATCCAACCACTCTCGTATGGGTCAGTATTTACATTTTCTGGTGTATCCTCTAAACCTTCATTAAATTCAATTACTTCTCCTGATAAAGGCATAAATAAATCTGAAACTGTTTTTACTGCTTCTACTGAGCCAAAAACTTCATCTTGTTCAATAGTATCATCTAAAGTATCAACATCAACATAGACGATATCACCTAATTCGCTTTGGGCAAAATCGGTAATGCCAACTGTAGCAATATCTCCATTAATTTTAATCCATTCGTGATCTTTTGTGTATTTTAATTCTGCAGGAATATTCATATAGTATAGATTTGAATTGCGAATTTAAAATATATAAATTTAATTTCCAATATTGTAGCGTAAACTTATACCAGCACTAATAGATTTTCTTGGAAAAGTAGTAGAAATTAAGAAACGAGAACTATTTTGATCGTAATAAAATGAAGCTAAAAAGTTTTTATTCAATGCATAATCTGCAGAGAATTTAAAAGCTACCAACTTTTGACCACCAGTAACTTGATTGTTTACAATATCAATAGATCTGATAGTGGTAGAATTGTTACGAAGACTTATATCACCTTTGAAATTGATATCACCTTTAAAAGAGGTTAGGGTATTACCCGTTTTTATTTTCAATTTAACATCTTTAATGCGATAACCTAAACCTAAAACATATTCTTTACCTCTTATTTCTGTAATGGTATTGTTACTAATATTTAAATTTAAAGCTTTGTCTTGTTTGAGTTCAGCTCTGACAGATAATGAGTTTTTCATACGCATATCAACCTTAATTAATGGAGAAAACTCTTCAATTAAATTAATACCAGTAAATATTTTATTAGGTCTGTAATTATCGTTGCTATCAAATTCTGGTAGTCCTGATATTGGGTCAGGATTGTACAATAAATTACTATTAAAACCAATAACGGAATAGGTAGAACGGTAAGCATGTTCAATAATAAAACTCCTAAAACGTTTTTTAAACCATTTGAATTTCATAAAACCTTTGTAGTTGACACGCCAATTAGGAATTGGAATATTTCTAAAAGCACTCAATTTAACTTTGCTAGCATCGTTACCTGTATATGCAGCTAAAAATGCAGGAATTAATACTTGTTGGCTGTTAGATCCGTAACCAGCAATTGTGCCATCCAAGTTTAAATTTTGAGGGTCATTGATGTCTATACCGCTTGCAAGAGCTAATCTTCTTGAGATGCTAATTCTATTAGCTTTAAATTTATTAAAAGTAGCATTACCATTACCATCAAAAGCATTTTTAAGCATAAATGTACTCATGCTAAAATTACCTATTTCATTGATAGGTAAGTCAGGGTTGAATTTATTATTAATGACATCTAACTGTTGAGATTGATTTTTGGTAAACACCTTATTGGCTGACAATTCTATATTTAAATCTTTAAAAGGTCTAATATCTGCATTGATATCTAACTTGTTAAAATGTGTTGTTGCATAAATTTTGCTGTAATAAGGGTCGCCTACATTTCTAGGAACTAACCAACTGTTTGCAATTGCTAAACTTCTAATGTCTCTTTGGCTACCAAAGACAAAGCCTAGTGTTGGTGAAGAACTATCCATTCCTAAAAAACCTACACTCTCTGAATAACCTGGTAATATGGTACCATTATTTTCAGCGTAAGCAATTTTTATTTTTTTAACTGAGGTAACCACATCAACTAAACTTTGTAGAACTTTTTGTCCACTTGTTTTGTTTTTAGTTTTTATCACTCTAGATTTTGGTCTAGGTGCGGCTATTTTTTTCTCTCCTTTTTTTCCTTTTTCACCTTTTTTCTTTTTTGGACGTTTAGTTTTTTTCTTAGCCAAATCTAAAATACCTGTTCTTTTATAGAGTTTGGTCAAATCAAAATCAGCAGACAATGTATGTGTGTTTGCATTTTGAATTGTATTTCCTAAAGTTGCTGCAAAATCTTTAGAAGAAGCTTGCCAATCAAAATCAGCAGTATAACTATAAGTAGAATTTACAAAGTCAAACCATGATATTTTATTGATAGGTATTTTATAAGTAGCATCTAAAGTTTGATGGTATTGTTGGGGTCTTCCTATTTGGAAGAAATTATCAAATAGTTCATTTTCATCTTTAATTATTTTATTGTTTCCATCTCTTAAAAAATCATCGTTAATATAACTGTTGGCAGCTCTAAAAGTGAATTGTAGCGATTTGGTAATGTCATAAGCAATATTATAATCCCAATCAAATAAATAACGTCTTTGTGAGAGCTCTATTAACGGTACAGTATTTAAATTTTCACTCAAAGGTCTTGATAGTTGCGAATTAAAACTTCTAATAATATTAGAATTTGCAGAAATTGAAGTAGGTAATAAATTGATGTTAAAATCTTTTACAAATCTAAACAAACTGTTCTTTTCTAAAAATTTTGACTTTTTAAAAGGAGAATATTCTAAAGGACTAAAACCATAATTGTAGGTTGCTGCTGCTCTCACGTTTTGATCAATAAACCTTTCTACATTATAATCTTTATGATAAGTATCATTATAAGAATAAGAGACTGACACATTTTCTACATCATAAAAATGTTGTTTCTTTTCAAGATTTGTTCTTTCTTTTCTAACATTAATTAGATTTAAACTTCTACGTTTGGTATAGTCTCTAGCAGCTTCGGCAGTCTTACTGTTCTTATCAAATAAAACATCTTGAAATTTAGGATCCCATTTAGGGTCTGCAAATTCTTCACCATAACCAACATTAAGCGGTATGTTAACACCAATGGTTTTAGGTAATAATTGTCCTAAATTCACATTGGTAATTACATCATACTGTTTAACTTCTTCTTGACTTCTTTCATTAACCGTTTGATCTAAAGCTCCAAATCCTTGAGAATTTGCTCTACCAGATACTGAAATGTCTGCAAAGTCTGCAAAATTTGCATCTGCACTTACTACAGCAGCCCAACCCCCTTCATTGTCATAGTCAGAAACACGCAACTCATTAAACCAGATTTCAGCACTTTTTGTAAAAGTAGAATTGTTTTTTATTCCAAGCATTATGGTTTTTATATTTCCTAAATTGGGATTTCCTTTTACTCTAATTTTTGCATCAGGTGCATCAGCAATAGTAGGATATAATTCGGTAAGTGATATGGCTCCTGCATTAGCCCGTTCTAGTTTTAATTTGCCAAATTCTTTCAAATTTGCAATCAATTCATTTTCTGAAGGCCAAATTTCTTCAGTTATTGAAGCACCAGAGGGTGTAATTTTTAAAGGCACTTCAAATTGATAAAAATTGTCATTAGTATCACTTCCTAGCCTGATTACAGCAACCATATCTTCATCATTTACTGTGGTTTGACCTGCAACACTTTCGGCGTGTAAAAACATTTTCAAACTATTAAACATACGCATGTCAAAACTTGTGTTTTTAAATACTGATCTGGTCTGTCCAGGTTCTAAGTCAGTCACCTTTACTAATAATGATTGTTCATTTTGTTGTTGTAGCGTAGTGGTGCCTTGTAATCTTTCTCGTTGTAAGCCAGGAGGTAATCTATAAGGTATGGGTTGTTTGTATTCATTTTCTTGAATATTTACTACACCCACTTCAAAATCTCTATTCTGTTCTTCAGTTAGTTCTTGTGGCGGGTTTATATTTTCAATTTGAGTTTTGGTATATCTTCTCCAATCGCCTCGTACCAATTCTAATTCTCCAAATCGTAAAACTACAGGAATTTTAAATTTAGTTAAAAACAAACGCATAAAGCGGATAGAATTGAAATCTGAAATACTACCTATAGTTTCACTAGGAGAACTGATAGGAATTCTAAATTGATACCATTTTGTTTGTCGTGTTTCACCATTTGGTAAAGCAACTGAGACAATTTTTTCATCAACAATATTATTTTGACCAACACTAAATTTATTGGGATCAATGTCTACTTTGTATTGAAAATAGCTTTCAACCGAACTCATAGTTTGATCTTTATTGATATCTTCTATATCAGGAAAAGAAGTAGCAGAAGTAGGATAAGATTCTGTAGAGTTATTTACAGTAGGTGAATTGCCTTGAGTTTTATTAAAATTTCTATATCTCGTTAAAATAGATGCATTGTTGGCATCTAAATTACTACCTCTAAAATAATTGTAGTTATCATTTGCTGGGTCATTGCCAAATTGATTACCAAACCTTGTGGCTTCTTCTGTATCATTTAACCCATCTAAACCTAAATCTTGATTTTTTCTTTCTTCATCTTTTTCAGTGAAAGCATAAAGTAAAGCTTGTTTTGTAGGAATGTCTGACCAAGCAGTTTCATCTACATTAGCACCGATATTTGGTTTGTATATTTTTATACCATCTTCAGGTAATCCGTTTTCATACATTCTTCTTTCATCTTTAAGGATGTCTTCAGAAATATTACCTAAGTTAAAATAAAGTTCACCACCAAAATCATTTGGGTTTACATTTTGAGATCCTCCTTCAATGGGTTTAATATCATAATCCTCATAAGGATTCATTAACCAAAATTGAATGTATTCAACATTTGCTTGTTGAAAATTTGTAGTGTTTAAAGAACGCATAATACCACCCCATCTAGCTTCAGGATCAGTAAAATTACCAGATCCATCAATATTGTCAGTATCAAAATTATACGTACCACGCTCTTGAGGAAAATAGGCTAAATCAAAAGTATTTACAATATTAGATTGTGTAAGGTCTAATTCTAATTCAGGGAACAACTCTTTGTAAGTAACTTGTCGGACTTCATTTCTAGAGAGTTCTGTATCATCGATATTGTCAGGTTTTAAAGAATTTCCATAAAATAATCTATCGATGGTATACCAAGCTAAATGAGATCTTTTTTTACCAAACCTAAGATTGCTGTCATTTATATTTCCTGTAAAATTTAATTGAGGATTGTCTTGATTTTGAGGTACACTTGCCAAAAACCATTGTCTAGGGGAACTGATATCTAGAGGGATTTGCGAACCTTCAAAATCATCGATATACGAAGCAGCTTCACCATTTACACCACCATTTTTGTTTTTGGCAGTTCCAGGCATTAGATAAGCTGCATCAGCACGAATAGAAAAATTTGAAACTACATCAGTATCAATATTTGGTAATTTATTTACCCATTTTGTAAATTTAGGCACTTCGGTCTGATAAGATAAATTAATACCTACAATAGAATTATTGACAGATTCAGAACCAAATTGCATTTTTCCGAAAGGTCTTTCTCTCATATTGATAAACGTACCGCCAATGGCAAAATCTTCTGAGAAGATATGCTGTACATCAACACCTAAATAACTACGGCGTTGTTGGCTAAAACCATTGTTGTTTTCTACCGATACATTAATTGGAGCATTTGAAGCGGTTAAGTTCGGGTTGATAATTTGAACAGTACCTATTTGATAATCTACTACATAATCTACACCCTCTAGTAATTCTCTACCTCCAGAGGTTACGGTTACTGAACCTTTTGTAACATTAAATGCTCCTAACGGAATGCCACTGTTAGATTCAGATTTAAAGTACCCTTTAATAAGGTATTTGTTTTTAAATTGAAAATCATTTTGTGCTTCAGATTTTGTTATTCTGTATAACTCATTAAAAATGTATTTGGTGTCATTTGGGTCGGTAAGTAGTTCACCTAACTCTCCTTTATCTCCAGGATTCACACCTGAAGTTCCACCATTACCAAAAGGTTCTACAGTTGGAAAAATAAGATAACCTTCTTGTGAATTTATGGTAATACCTTCAACATAATCAAACAAACCATCACCCTCTTCAAGTTTGTTGTTTGATTGATCTAGTCTATCTACCCGTAATAAGTTGAGTAATGTTTTATTATTTACACCAGTTGTTTGTGCATTTTGCAAAATATTTAATGCGACACCTTCATCATCATCTTGATACATTACTTCTACTCTAAACCCATCAGGTTGTAATTGATATGCTCCTGGTAAGGTATAGATGTTTTTCATCATCAAATCCCACATATGAATATTTGTATTTACAATTTCGCTACGTAATAATTTTACCACCAAATTCTTTGGTGCTGTTACACCGTCTGTAGACAATTCACCAACTCTAAAAACATTTTCTTGACCTGCAGCAACATTGCTGTCTGTATATTCAAAAGCTACAGCTAAAATTTCACTATCTGCTAAACGTCTGTTTAGTGTAATATAACCTAATTGTGGATTTAAGGTGAAATCTATCCCTAATATTAATTTTCTAGCATTTTCTAAAATGGTATAATCTGTACCTTGTTGATAACCCGCTAAGGTCGAACTCACGGTAGAAATATCTCTAACCCCGCTGTTAGGTGTTAGAAAAGCATTCAAATCATTGGCATCATTTGATGGGTCTTTTTGCCCAGCAATAGCATTTACTTGGGTAGATTCAATCTTGAGTTGATTACCCTCGCCTAAATCTGCTAATGCCACTATGCTACGAACATCTTGTGTCGTGTTATTTTTATTGGTAACCCAAATTTCAATTTGAGTAATTTGCTTAGAACTATTAATTAATGGAAGTGAAGCTAATGATTTGTTGAAATCATTTCTAAAACTTTGTGATAAAAAGAAGTGTCTATTGTCATCATAATCACTAGCACTCATGTCAAAATCGGTAATGGTTGCACCACCTTCTGCTGCTACAGATCTAGTTTGTGATTTTTGTTGAGAGTATACACCTGTTACTGTTGTTTTACCAAACTGTAATTGTGTTTTTAAACCAAATAAATTTTGAGCCCCTGCGACCAATGAATTCTGAATAGGCATACTGATGTTACCTACTTCAATTTTTTGGATAATATCATCTTCAGTCGGTGTGTATTCTAATTTCATTTGATTTTGAAAATTGAAAGTTGACTGTGTGTCAAAAGCAGCATTTACTCTAAGTCGTTTACCGACTTTGGCATTTAAACTGGCACTAATTTCTAGATCAAAATCAAAAGTGGTACTTTGTCTATTGCGTTCAGACAATTGTGGGTTTTCAACTTTTTGAAATAAAACACCCATTTTCACCAATACAGAACCTTGAGGGTTTACTTCAATAGTATTGCCCCCAAAAATATTCTCAAAGAAACTAGATTTTACATAATATTTTGGCAGTAGATTCTTTTGCCCGTCTTTACTATTTTTATTTCTACCTTCAATGGCACTAACTTTATTTTTAAAATAATCTAACATATCGCGATTTAAACGATAGTCTTCATATTCTTTATCCGTCATATAAAACGGATGCTTAATGTAGTAATCTCCTATTTTTTCTACAAAAACATATTGTTTGGTTTCAGCATCATAAACAACTTCAAAATCTGATATATTATTAAAAAAAAGACTACCTTTTTGCTTGTCGTTAAATGAATAGGGTAAATTAGGTATTGAGTCTGTGTCTACATTATTTTCAGTCTTAATTACTGGTTTTATGGGTGTTACCTTGGTGGTGTCTTTTGATTGTGGTGTAGGCGGTGTTACTTGAGCATCTATGGTGGTTGCTGCAAAAAAGAGTATTAACAGGAGAATGCTATATGTCTTTATGTTGTTGCTATTCAAGTTTTACAAGTTTTTTAATGCTTGTTTGATAATGTTTTCAAGAGAGATATTAGGGGTTTCTTGAATAATCTTTTGTACTAATTTTTCCACTTGCTTACGTGAATACCCAAGTACTTCTAATGCAGATAACGCTTCTTCTTTAATAGTATTGTTAGATTGCATAGAATCTTCTGAAATTTCATAAGTTTTAACAATTTTATCCCTTAAATCAATAATAACACGTTGAGCAGTTTTTGCTCCAATTCCTTTAACAGATTGAATAGTAGCAACATCTTCAGAAGCAATAGCATGTTGTATTTGTTCAGGGGTCATTGATGAGAGCATAGTTCTGCCAATACTTGGACCAACACCAGATACCGAAATTAATAATTTAAAAATTTCACGTTCTATTTTGTCTGAAAAACCAAACAACGTATGGGCATCTTCTCTAATATTTAGATAAGTGTATAATTTAACAGCTTCTGAATCGGGAATTTTAGAATATGTATGTAATGAAATATTTAAGTAATACCCTACACCATTACATTCTATAATAGCATAAGTCGGATTTTTCTCCACTAATTTTCCTCTGATATGAGTAATCATAAATCTCTTAAATTTTTATGGTAGTATTCATAACAATAACTTGAGAGGTTACTAACCATTTTGAGTTGTTAATTAAGAGTAGTTTTATGCCAAATAGTAAGTATTTTATGAAATTAGTTTACAAATAAACAACTTTTTTTTAATTTTTCGCTTTTTCTTGAGCGTCAATTACAGCAACAGCAGCCATATTTACCATTTCATCTACACTAGCTCCTAATTGTAAGATATGTGCAGGTTTTTTCATTCCAAGCATAATTGGGCCAATAGATTCTGCTCCATATAATTCTTTCATTAATTTGTAGGTGATATTTGCCGAATCTAAATTTGGAAAAATCAAAACATTTACTTTTTTGTCAACCAATTTAGAGAATGGAAATTCTTTTTTTAGCATTTCAGGATTGAGAGCAAAATCTGCTTGAATTTCTCCATCAATAGTTACATTTGGATATAGCCGATGGGTGTAATCTATTGCTGCAGCTATTTTTGATGAATTTTCAGATGTTGAAGCTCCAAAATTTGCATAAGAAAGCATGGCAATATTTGGTGTGATATTAAACATTTTAGCCAGTGATGCTGTAAGTTGAGATATTTTAGCCAAATGCTTTGCAGTTGGGTTAATGTTAATGGTGGTATCAGCTAAAAAGATTGGGCCTCTTTTGGTTAACATTAAATTGGTAGCTGCAATTCTTGAAACACCTTTTGCCATACCAATCAATTCAAATAATGGTTTTACCACTGTTGAATAATTACGTGTATACCCTGTAATTAATGCATCAGCNTCACCTTCGTTNACCATCATNGCAGCAAAATAATTACGCTCTCGCATCCATTTTTGAGCATCTAAAAGTTTGATACCTTTACGTTGGCGAGCTTTCCAATATTTCTCAGCAAAANGAAATCTTCTTTCTTTTTCTTCTTTCTTTTTCGGATCTATAATAGGTACATCAGCNGTAAAGTCAATTTCTTTTTTTAATTCTAAGATAATATCTTTATTACCTAATAATATTGGATGCCCAATACCTTCATCATATACTATTTGAGCAGCTTTTAATACATCTAAATGGTCAGCTTCAGCAAAAATAACACGCTTAGGATTATTCTTAGCTCTGTTATGTAACAAACGAACAACTTTATTTTCGGTACCTAAGCGTTCCATCAATTCATCTCTGTACTTATCCCAGTTAGTTATTGGTTCTGTTGCAACACCTGAATCCATTGCTGCTTTTGCTATAGCAGGAGGGATTTCATAAATTAAACGAGGATCAAATGGCTTTGGAATAATATAATCTTTACCAAAAGTTAAATTTACTTCATCATAAACAATATTTACTTGTTCTGGTACAGGATGCTTAGCCAAATCAGCTAATGCATGTACGGCAGCCATTTTCATTTCTTCATTAATTGCTGTAGCACGCACGTCTAGAGCTCCTCTAAAAATAAAAGGAAAGCCTAATACATTATTTACTTGATTTGGATGGTCAGATCGACCTGTTGCCATGATAATATCCTTACGAGTTTTTACTGCCAATTCGTAATTAATTTCAGGGTCTGGATTTGCCATTGCAAAAACAATAGGATTTTTAGCCATAGATTTGACCATAGCTGCCGTAACAATTCCTCCTTTAGATAATCCGATAAAAACATCGGCATTCTTCATAGCTTCTTCTAGTGTGTTTACATTTTTAGAAGTTGCAAATTCTGCTTTTTCGGGACTAAGATTTTCTCTATCTTTACGGATAACACCTTTGCTATCAAGCATAGCTATATTCTCAATTTTGGCTCCTAATTTTAAGTAAAGACGCGTACAAGAAATAGCAGCAGCACCAGCTCCACTCACTACAATTTGAACTTTCGAAATGTCTTTTTGTGCTACTTCACAAGCATTTTTAAGAGCTGCAGCTGAAATAATAGCAGTACCATGTTGATCGTCATGCATTACAGGAATGTCTAATTCTTTTTTCAGCCTACGTTCAATTTCAAACGCTTCAGGTGCTTTAATATCCTCTAAATTTATACCTCCAAACGTTGGAGCAATTGCTTTTACAGTTTCTACAAATTTATCCACATCAGTGGCATCAACTTCAATATCAAAAACATCAATATCTGCAAAAATTTTAAAGAGTAATCCTTTACCTTCCATTACAGGTTTTGAGGCTTCTGGACCAATATTACCTAAGCCTAAAACTGCAGTGCCATTTGAAATTACAGCAACTAAATTTCCTTTAGAAGTATATTTATAAACCTCTTTTTTATTTTTAGCAATCTCTAAACATGGTTCAGCTACTCCTGGAGAATATGCTAATGACAAGTCACGTTGTGTAGTGTATTTTTTAGTTGGGATAACCTCAATTTTTCCTGGTTTAGGTTTTGAGTGATAATCCAACGCTTCTGCCTTTAGCTTCTTACTGCTCATAAAATTAATTTGAGTTTAACTTACAAATATATACTATTTAGTATAGTTTAATCTTGTAATACGAAGTTAATAATGAAGAAATGTAATTGGTGCTAGATATAATAATTAAAGAGGTTAACTTTTAATAGATGTTAACCTCTTTAATTCAATCAACCCAAATTACTGTCATTTTCATAGAAGCTATTGTCAACTTTTATGAATTTATTTGTTATATCGTAGTTCTTCTGATATTTAGTGTTTAAATTTTATAGCAATTTTCCCAAAACAGAACATAATATAATTCCAAATCTACTTCTTAAAAATAATGAAATTAAATATTTAATACCGAAAACGTTTTCGTTTTTACCGAAAACGTTTTCGTCTTTCGTATTAAATATGTACTTTTGTAAAATGGGTGATGTAACATTAAAAGATCTTGCAGAAGCTCTAGAAATTTCTGTAGCAACAGTTTCTAAAGCTTTAAAAAATTATTCAGATGTAAGTCCAAGTACAAAAAAAAGAGTTAAAGAGTTGGCAGAAACATTAAATTATACGCCTAATAGTCTCGCAGTAAATTTTAGAACCAAAGAATCTAAGACCATTGGCTTAATAATACCAGAAGTTGTTCATCATTTTTTTTCAAACATCATTAAAGGGATTATTGCTCAAGCTGAAAAAAAAGGATATTTAGTTATTATTTTGCAATCTAACGAATCGTATAAGCTAGAGAAGAAGCAGTTAGATTTATTAGTAAGTAAACGTGTGGATGGGGTATTAATGACTTTGTCTAACGGAACAGCAAATTACAAACATATTAATGCTGTTTTAGATAGAGATATTCCTTTAATTCTTTTTGATAAAACGGCAAAATTAGTAAACTGTTCTAAAGTTATTATAAATGATAGAAAAGCAGCATTTATTGCCGTTGAGCATCTTATAAAGTCTGGATGTAAAAGAATAGCACATTTTAGAGGACCATTATTACCATTAAATTCCATTGATCGTTTTTTAGGATATAAAAAAGCATTAGAAACTTACAACATACAATATGACCCATCATTAGTCTATACTTGTAAGGATGTGAGTTTTGAAGAAGGAAGTGATTTTACACAAGACCTTATCAATAAGAAGAGTAATGTTGATGGAATTTTTACAGTAAGTGATTTGGTAGCTATAGGTGCAATAGCAAAATTAAATGAACTTAAAATCAAAATTCCTGAACAAATTTCTGTGATAGGGTTTAGCAATTGGTTTATGTCTTCTGCAATAACACCATCATTAACAACCATAGATCAGCCAGGATATTTAATGGGTAAAAAGGCATTTAAAAGATTGTTTAAAGAAATGACAAAAGTTAAAAATAAAGAACCTTATAAATATAAAACTATCGAAGTGCCAACTTCTTTAGTTGTTAGAAATTCTACTAAAAAGTTTTAATCTTTTAAAAAATCAATATTTCTTTTTAAACCTGAGTACTTTGTTCTCTTAACTGCTGATTTTTTGAATATTTTTTGAAAAACATCTTGTGTTATTTCTTCCCAGTCTTTTTTGGTCATTGCTAATAATTCAGGATGCGGATTGAATAAAGGTTCATTATGAGCTTTTGAAAAACGATTCCAAGGACAAACATCTTGACAGACATCGCAACCAAACATCCAATTGTCAAATTGCCCTTTTACAGAAGTGGGAATTTCATTTTTTAGTTCAATGGTAAAATAGGAAATACATTTGCTACCGTCAACCTTATAGGGTTCAACAATAGCTTGTGTTGGGCAGGCGTCAATGCAGGCTGAGCAAGTGCCACAATGATCAGATGCAGCATGGTCATAAACTAAGTCTAAATCGACAATCAATTCAGCAATAAAATAAAAAGAACCAACTTGTTGGGTGATTAAATTACTGTGTTTGCCTATCCATCCCAATCCACTTTTCGCCGCCCAAGCTTTGTCTAAGACTGGAGCAGAATCTACAAAAGCCCTACCATGAACTTCACCTATTTCTTCTTGAATAAAGTTCAATAAGCTTTTGAGTTTGTCTTTAATGATAAAATGATAATCGGTTCCATAAGCATATTTGCTAATCTTCGGAGCAGTAGAATCTCGTTGAGCTTCTGAAGGGTAATAATTTAATAATAGTGAAATGACCGATTTAGAACCCTCCACCAATTTTGTAGGATCTAAACGTTTGTCGAAATGATTTTCCATGTAACTCATTTCACCGTGCATATTCTGGTTGAGCCATTTTTCTAATCTTGGAGCTTCTTCTTCTAAAAATTCAGCCTTTGAAATACCACATGATAAAAAATCAAGGCGTTTGGCTTCAGTTTTGATGAGTTGGGTAGCCCACTCCTTCCGTCCTCTCCCCAAAGGAGAGGAATTTTTTTTATTGTTTTTACCGCTCAAATTTAAAGTTGAAATTGAGCACTAAAATACAATTATCCTTAAAACAAGAGATGGTTTTTAATCGAAAAGAATTCCCCTAGGCTTTGCCTTGGGGTTTCCGAATACACCTCTCCTTGAGGAGAGGTCAAAACTTTTTTTTGGAAGTTTTGGGTGAGGTGTAATAAATAAATTTCGATTTTTGTACCTTTAGGTCAAAATGAAACTGGCGCCCGCCTGCCGGCGAGGCAGGAAATACCCCTATGGCTATGCCTCGGGGATACCTGCCTGCCGCAGGCTGGGTTCGTTTCAAGAATTTTTTTATTACTCAATTATATAATTAAAATACGAACAAGGTTATAATCAATCTACCAATAATATAAATTAAAGGTAAAAGAGATGCACACATCAATATTTTAAGCACTTTTTTAAAAGTAACCTTTTCATCCATTTTTCTACTATTTGATTATCATTATTTTTACTTGTAGTAAAAAGAATGATAAAACAAATGTAGCTTATTGATAATCAGCAAACAACAGGAATTTTCCCCTTTTTAGAGGAGGCTTTTCCTTTTTTAATATAAGGATGTATTATGTGAAAGTTTGTGAAATTAATTGGTTTTTAGTGTGAATTGAACTTGTAAATCAATCAGGTAATTAGTTTTTAAAACAGACCTCCTTGTGTTGCACCTTTAATTTTTCCTAAATGCTTATAGGCAAGTTCTGTAACTTCTCTACCTCTAGAGGTACGCATGATAAAACCTTGTTGTATTAAAAAGGGTTCATAGACTTCTTCAATAGTTTCTGCACTTTCGCTTACGGCAGTGGCTAAAGTTGTAATGCCTACAGGACCTCCTTTAAATTTATCAATGATAGTTACTAAAATTTTATTGTCCATTTCATCCAAACCATGAGCATCAACGTTCAATGCTTTTAAAGCAAATTTAGCAATGGTAATATCTATAGATCCATTGCCTTTTATTTGAGCAAAATCTCGAACTCTACGTAATAAAGCATTGGCAATTCTCGGTGTACCACGACTTCGTCCTGCTACTTCAATAGCTGCTTCCATAGAAATAGGAACATCTAATATTTGAGCACTACGTTGTACTATGGTAGTTAATAAATTTGTTTTGTAATATTCTAACCTACTGTTGATGCCAAAACGGGCTCGCATAGGTGCTGTTAATAATCCTGATCGTGTTGTTGCACCAATTAAAGTGAAAGGTTCTAAGTTTATTTGTACGGTTCTGGCATTTGGACCAGACTCTATCATAATGTCAATTTTATAATCCTCCATAGCGGAATAAAGATACTCTTCTACTATGGGACTCAATCTGTGTATTTCATCAATAAATAAGACATCACGATCACCTAAATTGGTCAATAAACCAGCCAAATCTCCNGGTTTGTCTAAAACAGGNCCAGAAGTTATTTTTATATTGGCATTTAATTCGTTAGCTAAAATATGAGCTAAGGTAGTTTTCCCTAAGCCTGGAGGACCATGAAATAGGGTGTGGTCTAAAGCTTCTTCACGTTGATTGGCAGCTTCAACAAAAATCTTAAGATTTTCTAAAATTTGTTCTTGACCTGTAAAATCATCAAACGCTAATGGGCGTAGTTTTTTTTCTAAGTCTAATTCCTCATTAGAAAGATTTTCATCTGATGGATTTAAATTTTCATTCATAAGAACAAATATAGAGTAAATAAAAAAGCATTTTCATTTTTTTGAAAATGCTTAATCTTGTATTAGATTTTTTGAAAACTAAATTGTTATCATTTCAGACAATACTATAGCTCCAGGAAAATCTTTTTTAATATCTTCTAAAGCTCTTTCTGCTTCTAGTTTAGTTTTGTAATTGCCAACTCTTACTTTCCAGTCAGGAGGAAAGTTTTGTATTTTTAGAAAGGGTTTTGTATAGATTGACCTAAATTTATCGCGTGTTTTATAAGCTCCTTTTTCGCTACCAAAAAATATTTGTATTCTATACCCTTTAATTTTTGTTACAGATTTATTGTAAGATCTTTTTTTTGCAATAGTTTGTTTGATGCCTTCACTACTTTGAATGGTTAAAGTACCTTCGTTTTGTGCATAAATATTTATTGACCCAAAAAGGAAAATAGTAAGAAAAATAAAACTGTATTTGTTTAATAATGATTTCATTAGTTATTTTTATTTTTGCAAAGTTATAATTTTGTTTTTAGCTTTAACAGGTATTTTGTTATTTAGAATCGGTATAAATTACATTTAACATTATTTTTAGATTTTACATCTAATGAATAAATGCTATTTTTGTCAAATCTTTTGATAAAAATAATTTTTATTTATCAATAGAAAAAATCGTACCAAACAAGAAAGATAATATACTTTATAATATGAAAAGTGTGAATCAACACAGTAAACCTTTAAGATTATTCCTTTCAAGTCTTATTTTTATTCTACTTTTTACCTTGCAACTATTTGCTCAGGATGGCAATGCTGAAAACGGTAAAAAAATATTCAATGCTAATTGTGCATCTTGCCATAAGCTTGANGCTAGATTTGTAGGGCCTCCGTTAAAAGGAATTACAGAAAAGAGAACAAAAGAATGGCTTTTTTCATGGATTANAGATAGTAAAGCCTTGATAGAAAGTGGAGATGCTGATGCAATTGCTATTTTTGAAGAATATAGTAAGGTGCCAATGNTAGGTTACCCTGATTTTTCTGATCAAGATCTTGCAGATATTTTAGCATACACTGATGCTAAACCAGTAGAAAAAGCTTCAGCTGATGCAGGTGCAGCAACTGCAGCTTCATTAGGGATTGATTCCTTACAAGTTGTAACAGGTAAAAAAATATTTAATGCCAATTGTGCCGCTTGTCATAAATTAGATGCAAAATTAGTGGGTCCAGCTTTAGCAAATATTGGAGATAAACGTTCGGCAGATTGGTTAAAGTCATGGATTAAAGATAATGCAGCCTTAAGAGCAAGTGGAGATGCTGATGCAATCGCTATTTTTGATGAATATAATGGTTCGCCAATGACAGCATTTCCGCAATTAAAAGATGCAGATATTGAAGCCTTATTAGCCTATACTTCTTATGCAAGTATATTAGAAGCAAAAACAAAAGGAGGTACTGAAGAAGTTAGTAATGTTGCTGAAGTAGAGTCTATTCCATGGGCAACATATTTAGTATTATTGGTGATAGTGTTATTTGCAATTTGGGTATATTTCATGAGCGAAAACGGATTCCTAAAGCTAATGATGACTATTGCAATATTATTAGCTACAGGTTATTTTTTATATGCCTGGCTGATGGGTATTGGTGTAGATCAAGGTTATAAACCAATTCAACCAATTGCTTTTTCACATAAAATACATGCTGGCGATAATAAAATTGATTGTGAATATTGTCATTCAAATGCAAAACATAGTAAGCTGTCAGGTATTCCTTCTGTCAATGTATGTATGAATTGTCATAAAGGAATTGCTGAGTATAATGGGCCAGTTACAGAAGAAAAAGACAAAGCTTTTTATGATGGTGAAATTCAAAAGATTTATGATGCTATAGGTTGGGATAAAGAGAAACTAGCTTATATAGAAGGATACGAACAAAAACCAATTGAATGGGTGCGTATTCATAGTTTGCCAGATTTTGCATATTACAATCACTCACAGCACGTTACTGTTGCTGGATTAGAATGTCAAACTTGTCATGGACCCGTTGAAGAAATGGATGAGGTTGAACAATTTGCACCATTAACTATGGGATGGTGTATTGAATGTCATAAAGAGACAGACCTAAAAGTAGAAAGTAATGGTTATTACGCTAAAATTCATGAAGAATTATCAAAGAAATATGGTGTAGAGAAAGTTACGGTGGCTCAAATGGGAGGTAGAGAATGTGGTAAGTGTCACTACTAGGAAATAAATAAAAAATTGAAAATTAAAAGATTGAAAATTCTTTAATAATTAAACCTTTCAATCATTAAATAAAAAATTATAAATGGCATCAAACAAAAAATACTGGAAAAGTGTTGAAGAGCTTAACGAAAATAGCTCTATTGTTGAAAAGCTAAGACAAAACGAATTTGCTGAAGATTTACCTACTGATCAGTTTCTTGGAGATAAAGAAACATTAGAATCTTCTTCAACTTCACGAAGAGACTTTTTAAAATATGTAGGCTTTACAACTGCAGCTGCATCTTTGGCAGCTTGTGAAGGTCCAGTTGTAAAATCAATCCCTTATGTGATAAAACCAAATGAAGTTACACCTGGTGTAGCAGATTATTATGCAACTTCAATTGCTGATGGTTATGATTTTGCTAATATTTTAGTAAAAGTAAGAGAAGGTCGTCCTATAAAAATTGAGCCAAATAAATTAGCCAAAACCAGTGGTAATACTAATGCTAGAGTTCAGGCATCTGTATTATCATTATATGACAACAACCGTTTACAAAACCCAAGAGTTAAAGGTAAACCAGTAAATTGGAGTACTTTTGAAAAAGGTCTTACGTCTAAATTAAACGAATTAAAAGCCAATGGAGAAACTATTGTTTTCTTAACGGGAACAACAGCAAGTCCAACTACAAATAAATTAATACAAGATTATAAAGCTACGTATGCAAATGTGAAGCACATCTCTTATGATGCTGTATCTGAATCTGGTGCTTTAGATGCTTTTCAATCTATGTACGGTGAAAGAGCTTTGCCAGATTACGATTTTAGCAAAGCTGATGTTATTGTTTCTATAGATGCAGATTTTTTAGCAGATTGGCAAGGGGGAGGTTTTGAAGTTGGTTATACAAAAGGACGTGTGCCAAATCATGGTAAAATGTCACGTCATGTTCAGTTTGAGTCTAATATGTCTTTAACAGGAGCTAATGCTGATAAGCGTTATATGATAAAGCCATCAGAACAAGCTCAAGTATTATTGAATATTTACAATGCAATAACAGGTAATGGAGCTGCAAAAAAGACTTCTGTCGATGCAGGAATTAAAAACGTTGTAAAACAATTAAAAGCTGCAGGTTCTAATGCTGTTGTAGTTACAGGTTTACAAGATAAAAATGCACAATTAGTTGCATTAGCAATAAATAAAGCAATTCAAAGTAAAGTTGTAGACACAGCTTCTCCTAGATATGTAAGAAGTGGTAGTGATGCTAAAGTAGTACAATTAGTAGCTGATATGAAAGCTGGTAAAATAGGAGCTTTATTAACTGTAGATACTAATCCTGCATATTCATTAGCTGGATTTGCTGATGCCATGAAAAAAGTAAAACTTTCAGTAGCATTTGCAATGTCTGAAGATGAAACTGCGTCAGCTTCACAATATGTAGCTGCAATACCACATTATTTAGAATCTTGGGGAGATGTAAATATTAAAAAAGGTCAATTTAGTTTAATACAACCCACTATAAAACCTTTATTTAATACACGTCAATTTCAAGATGTATTATTAAACGTATTGGGCAGTAATCAATCTTATTACGATTATGTAAAAGGATACTGGAACAGTACAGTTTTAAAAGGTAAGTCTTGGAATCAAGCTTTACATGATGGTGTTGCTACAAGAGCTGTTGCTCCTATAGTTACAGTTTCTGAAAGTGAAATAGATGATTTATTACCTAATAAAATAAATAGTGTTAGTGCTGCATCAGCATTAGCTGCATCAATAAAAGGATCGGCATTAGAATTATCTTTATATACTAAAGTAGGTTTGGGTAATGGTTTAATGGCAAATAATCCTTGGTTACAAGAATTACCAGATCCTATTACAAGAACAACTTGGGACAACTATTTGTTAATTTCAAGAGTAGATGCAGAAGCCAACGATCTAAAAAATTGGACAGTTTCTGACGGAGCCTTAAATGGGGATAAAGTTAATGTAACTGTTAATGGTATTACTGTCGAGAATGTACCTGTATTTATACAACCTGGTCAAGCACCGGGAAGTGTTGGGTTGGCATTGGGTTACGGTAGGTCAAAAGGAGTTAATGCAAATATGAATATTGGTGTTAATGCTTATCCTTTATATCAAAACTTTAATGGTCATCAAGCGGTGAGTATCCAAAAAGTTGAAGGTGTGCACGAATTTGCTTGTGTGCAATTGCATCATACCATTATGGGAAGGGAAGAAGAAATTATTAAGGAAACTACCTTGGCTGAATTTGTTTCTAAACCGAAATCTGAATGGAACACACCTCCTCATGTATCTCAAGATCATCAACTCGTAGGGATTGATAAAATAGATTTATGGGAAAAATTTGATGATACCCTTGGTACAAAATTCAATTTATCAATTGATTTAGCAACTTGTACAGGTTGTGCAGCATGTGTAATATCATGTCATGCAGAAAACAATGTGCCAGTAGTTGGAAAAGAAGAAATTAGAGTAAGTAGAGATATGCACTGGTTGCGTATTGATAGATACTATACGTCTGATATGTCAGTTGAAAAAGGAAAAGAAGAGGGTATTTATGGTAGTGCAGGCTTTTTTGATGCACAAGAACAGCCTTCTGATAATCCAGAAGTAGCATTTCAACCTGTAATGTGTCAACATTGTGATCATGCACCTTGTGAAACTGTTTGTCCGGTAGCGGCAACATCACATGGTCGTCAAGGTCAAAATCATATGGCATATAACCGTTGCATCGGGACACGTTACTGTGCTAATAACTGTCCTTATAAAGTACGTAGATTTAACTGGTTTAAATATTTTGACAATAAAGAGTTCGATTTTAACATGAACAATGACTTAGGTAAAATGGTATTAAACCCAGATGTGGTTGTCCGTTCTAGAGGAGTAATGGAAAAATGTTCTCTATGTATTCAAATGACTCAAGCTACCATATTAAAAGCAAAAAAAGAAGGAAGACCAGTTAAGGATGGAGAATTTGAAACCGCCTGTATAAATGCATGTAGTACTGGAGCTTTAGTATTTGGAGATGTAAATGATCCAGAAAGTAAAATTGCAGCATTAAAAGAAGACGATAGAACATTCAAATTATTAGAATTTGTAGGTACAAAACCAAATGTTTTTTATCAGTTAGATGTTAGAAATACAAACGAAGCATAATTATTAATTAAGAATAGAATATAAATTATGGGTCATTACGAAGCACCTATTAGAGAGCCAATTATTGTCGGAAACAAAACGTATCACGACGTTACTGTAGATGTAGCAGCTCCAATTGAAGGTAAAGCCAATAGAAGTTGGTGGATAGCTTTTACTGTAGCTTTAATTGCTATGCTCTGGGGATTTGGAGCCATAGCCTATACCATAGGTACCGGTATTGGTGTTTGGGGTTTAAATAATAAAATTAACTGGGCTTGGGATATCACCAACTTTGTATGGTGGGTAGGTATTGGTCACGCAGGTACATTAATTTCAGCGGTATTATTACTGTTCCGTCAAAAATGGAGAATGGGTATCAACCGTTCTGCAGAAGCAATGACAATATTTGCTGTATTTCAAGCAGGTTTATTTCCTATGATTCACATGGGTAGAATTTGGAATGGTTTCTATACATTACCAATACCAAATCAATTAGGCTCACTTTGGGTGAACTTTAACTCTCCATTATTATGGGATGTATTCGCAATATCAACATATTTATCAGTATCACTAGTATTCTGGTGGACTGGTTTATTGCCTGATTTTGCAATGATTAGAGATAGAGCGACAAAGCCTTTTCAAAAGAAAATATATAGTCTATTAAGTTTTGGATGGAGTGGTAGAGCTAAAGATTGGCAACGTTTTGAAGAAGTTTCTTTGGTCTTGGCAGGCTTAGCAACACCGTTAGTACTTTCTGTACATACCATTGTATCTTTTGACTTTGCTACTTCTGTAATACCAGGATGGCATAGTACAGTTTATCCTCCTTATTTTGTTGCAGGAGCAGTATTTTCAGGTTTTGCCATGGTACAAACCTTATTGTTAATTATGCGTAAAGTATCAAACTTAGAAGGTTATATTACACGTGTTCATATTGAAAATATGAATAAGGTGATTTTGGTTACTGGTGGTATTGTTGCTGTAGCCTACGGATCAGAGTTTTTTGTAGGATGGTACACAGGTAGTAGTTATGAAGATTTTACGTATCTTTCTTGGGGAGCGGCAACAGGACCTTATTGGTGGGCATTCTGGGCACTGATTATTTGTAATTCAGTAATTCCGCAACTATTATGGTTTAAAAAGATTCGTAGAAATTATATATGGACGTTTATTATTGCAATATTTATTAATATTGGTATGTGGTTTGAACGTTTTGACATTATTGTAATTAACTTGAGTAGAGGTCATTTACCATCTACTTGGTCACAATTTTCACCAACATTTATTGATATTAGTATCTTCTTAGGGACTATTGGTTTCTTCTTTGTTCTGTTCTTACTATATGCTAGAACATTCCCTGTAATTGCACAAGCAGAGGTGAAGTCTATTTTAAAATCATCAGGTGATAATTATAAAAGAGCAAGAGATACAGGTGAAACTTTACCAAAATCTAAACCTGAGCCGGTTGTTGTAAAAGAAGAAATTATAGTTGAAAAAACTGAAGTAAAAACTGATGATAGTGCTTCAAAAACAAATAATTTATTAGATAAATTAGGAAGCTTTGATAGTAGTACACAACAGGCTGACGATCTTAAAAAAGTAAAAGGTATTGGACCAAAAATGGAAGAGACCTTAAATCAAATAGGTATCTTTACATTTGAGCAAGTAAGTAAAATGACTAAAAATGAATATGATTTGCTAGATAGTATCACTGGCTCATTCCCTGGAAGAGCAGAAAGAGACGATTGGGCAGGTCAAGCTAACAAACTTAAATCATAATTATGAGTTCTAAAGTAATACACGCTTTGTATGACGATGATGAAGTGTTGCTGACAGCTGTTAAGGAAGTTAAAGCAGCTCANCANCATATCGAAGAGGTTTTCACACCTTTTCCNGTACATGGTTTAGACCATGCAATGGGTTTAGCACCAACAAAAATGGCAATAACGGCNTTTTTGTATGGGGTAACAGGATTGAGCTTTTCGATTTGGTTTTTATATTTAATAATGATACAAGAATGGCCACAGAATATTGGNGGTAAACCTAGTTTTAGTTTTGCAGAAAATATGCCAGCCTTTGTACCAATTATGTTTGAAATGACAGTGTTTTTTGCAGCACACCTTATGGTAATTACATTTTATATGCGTAGTAAAATTTGGCCATTTCAAACAGCAAGTAATCCTGATCCTAGAACTACTGA
>JGI24023J19991_10000807_pt1 | contig 24658 bp, 23 predicted proteins | sample Cruoilmetagenom1_FD_19991 | JGI IMG/M metagenome (IMG submission 19991) | reverse complement strand
GATAAAATAAAATAAATAAATAATAGTAATTTAAAGTTCATAAAGCCTTTTTTTAAAATAATGACTGCTAATATACAGCATTTTATTTTAACCATATTGACTTTGCCTACATAAATATATATCTATTAAAATTATAAGACATTTTTTTGCAATACTGTAATTTTAACGGCAAATTATTTCGCTATACATTAAAAAAAATCAGTAGTTTTGTAGCAAGCCAAAAAAATTAGATGAAAAAATCAGCTTCTATTAACATCATTGTTGCAATGGGCAAACAAAATCAAATCGGTCTAAACGGCACGATGCCTTGGCATTTGTCTAACGATTTAAAAAACTTTAAAAAAATCACTAGTGGTCACACCATTATTATGGGACGAAAAACCTACCAATCTATTGGAAAAGCATTACCAAAAAGGCTAAATTTTGTTTTGACAACCAATCCTAAAAGCATTTCTGATTATGAAATTTGCACTTTTAAGAATTTGGAAAAAGCCATTAAAAAAGCCCAATTATTTGATGATGAAATATTTATTATTGGTGGCGCATCCATTTTTGAAGAAGCTATGAAATTGGCAGACAAACTCATCATTACCCATGTAGATTACAACGGAAAAGCAGATACTTTTTTTCCAAAATTTGATTTTAATCAATGGAAAAAAACAACAAAAACATCCTTTTATAAAGATGAACACAACCAATATAATTTCGAGATTATCAATTATATAAAAAAATAGATTTTATTCATTTTTACAAATAAAACTTAGCATTCATAAAATTATAAATAACACTTAATGAAAAAAATATTTTCAATATTAATATTCTTAAGCATATCAATCGGTTTTGCACAAAATGCCTTACCCAAATTTGAACTTTGGGCTATTTTTATTAAAAATGATTTCGTCGATAAAAGTGCTCATAAAATTATTGCTAAAAAATGGCATTTAGAACTCTATGAATTGTCAGATAATGTACTTGAATCTACAAAAATGATTGACAGCATCTATAAACACAATCAAAAAATTTGGCAATACCTCAACCAACACGGACATCAACACGCCGAAATGGAATTTATGAATGAAGTGATTAAGGTAAAAAATGAGATCAGCAAAGCGGTAAGCTTAAGCATTAATAAAATTGACTTAACCCAATATAAAATTCCAAATATTTCATATTTACATTCAGAATTTTATACAGAAATAGACAGCATAAAAACACATCAATACCGTTTTAGCATCTATAACTTTGACTATAAAAAAAAATATACTCAAACTAATCTGCTTATTCAATATACGGTTGACATCAATACTGAAAAAATAAAAATTATTAAAGGAAATAAAAATGACGGAAAATAATCTTAAAAACAATCAGCCTGAAAACCAGATAGAAATTAAAAAGAAATCCGACATTCTAAAAAGAATAATCCTCGCTTTTTTACTTATATTTTTCATTGGTGGCGCTTGGTTTGTATATCGATCTATACAAGAAAATAAAACGCAAAGAAACGTCTTGCAAGCTGTTCCACAAGATGCTGTTTACTTCCTAAAAACCAATCAGTTAACTGAATCTTGGAAAGAAGTCAATAAAACAAATATTTGGCGTCACTTGATTAAAACCAAAGGCTTTGAATACTTGCAAAGCATCGACACCTTACTCGGGGAAGCATTATTAAACAACAGCACCACAAAATACATCTTTGACAACAGACCCACTCTTATGTCGGCGCATATGATTGGCAATACAGATTACGAATTTTTATATGTGGTAGATTTACAAAACACCAAACACATAAAACAAGTGTTTGATTATATTTTAAAATTCAATAAATCACACAAAACAATAAAACTCAATTACAAAAAAACAAAAATTTATAAACTGATAAGCAAAAAAAATACAAATGATATCATTTTTATTTCTACTATCGATAATTTATTAATCAGCTCGTTTTCATTTAAACTTATCAAACAATCCATCGATGAAAAAGACACCAAATATTGGCAAAAAAATCTGCAATACAAACAAATTAACGATGCCTTACAAAACGAATTGATTCAATTTTATTTCAACTACAAAAAATTGTCCGAATTTACCAAAATCTATTTAAAAGATGCACAAAACAGTACGCAATCCTTATCCAAACAACTTATTTTATCCGGATTTGATATTTCTCACGACGATGAAAGAATTCATATGGAAGGCTGGACATGCCCCGATAGTTTATCATCGTATATGACCGCAATGCTCGACGTAAAACCAGGCAAACTAAATGCCTATAATATTATTTCAAACCAAGCAGCTTTATACACTTCAATAGGTTTTAAAAATTTTAATATGTTTCATCAAAGTCTTTTGGATCAATATACTTATAAAGACAAAATAAAACGTACAACTTATAGAAAACAAGTCAAAAAATTAGAAAATTTCTTTAAAATTAACCTACAAAAAGATTTTTTTGATTGGATTGGACAAGAAATAGCTTTGGTAAAATTAGGCTCTTATGAAAAGCATAAACCCGAAAAACTAATTATGCTCATACAAGCCAAAGACATAGCTGATGCACGTAATGGTTTAACACATATCGTTAAAAAAATACGCAAACGCTCTCCCTTTAAAGAAAAAAAATATCAATATAAAAATTTAACAATCAATTATTTATATCAAAAAAGTTTTTTTAAAATATTTTTAGGAGACTTGTTTAAAGACTTTGACAAACCTTATTTTACCTATATTGAAAATTATGTTGTTTTTAGCAATTCTAAAAAAGATTTAGAAGACTTTATCGATGATTATGTAATGGGTAAAACCCTGTCACACAACAAAGATTATATGGATTTTAGAGATGATATCGATGTAAAATCTAACGTAAACATCTACATTCAAATGCCTAAATTGTACCGTATATTACAACAAAACGCAACCCCCGATTTGCAAAAGAGTTTACGCGAAAAACAAAACTTATTGTTGAGTTTTAGCCGTATTAATTTTCAACTAATTGCCAAAGATGACATTTTTAAAACCAACATACTTATCGACCACGACGAGCAAGCACAACAAAAAGAAGAAACAGAAGTTACCGCGCGTCAGGTAGATAAAAGCATAGACAACCGATTTTTTGAAGATTTATCTTTTAGAGTCGCTTTTCCTGACAGTATTTCTATTACCAACGGTAATTATAAAAAATTATTTAATGACGGCAAAACTATTAAGACAGAAGGAAAAGTACGAAATAATTTACCCGAAGGCATCTGGCGGACTTATTACCCGTCAGGAAATTTACAAAGTGTTGTAAACTACAAAAATGGTGATATCGATGGAGAAGTGTACTACTATTTTGATAAAAAACCCGAAGTGAAAAAAGTTGAAGCTGTATATGACAACAACTTGCTGACAGATACTTATATGGAATATTGGCCCAATGGTGCACAAAAAGCAAAATTACAATACGAAGATGGAAAATTAGACGGAAAAGCCTATTATTATTTCAGCTCGGGAAAAATAAAAATTGAAGGTAAGTACAAAAAAGGCGTAAAAAAAGGAAAATGGATATTCTACAACCAAAAAGGTGAGGTCGTTGATAAAAAACGTTATTCGGGATTATTTTTCTAATTAGACTGGATTGAAAATATTTCTTGTAGATCTTTAAGCAAAAGCATGCCGCCTTTATTACTTTGCATTCTTCTGATCATGACTTCAATCGCTTCTGGACGGAGTCCTAACTCAATAGCATATTCTTTTAAGACTTTAATCTCCTCAACAGTGACAATTCCGTCAATCATCATCATAATGGTGAGTCTATAAATTTGTTTTATTCTATCATTATGTGTTTTTGGTAAAATATGAACTATATTATCATCTATAATTTCTTCCAAATAATCAATTGGAACCTCTAATAATTGAGCAATTTCTACCAAGTACTTATGTTCCACCGTTTTAAAAATACTATCCGCCTTTGCCATTTTTACCAATTGAGACAAAAAGCTTAACTTTTCTTGCACCTGAAGCAGCGAAATATTGGAATTGTTAGATTTCATATAATTATTGTTTACTTATCATAATAATGATTTGCAAATGTATTATTTTTTATTCAAAATAAAACGGAGTGATTAAAAAAATCACTCCGTTATAAACATCTTAAATCAAAAATTATCTTATTTGATCATCAATTTTCGTACAGAAACTTGATTGTTTTCTATAACTTTCATCATATAGATACCACTTCTTAAAGAAGAAACATCAATTGCTTGATTATTGTTGACCTCTGCAGAAATAACTGCTTTACCCAACAAATTATAAACAACTACTTGTTTTACATCATCACTAGAAGAAGTAACATAAACTTGTCCGTTTGTAACAGGATTTGGATAAACTTTAAAACCGTCAATATTATTATGATCAACTGCACCAGTAGCAACTAAATCATTATCATCACGAGGGAAAATTTGTGCGGTACCACTATATTCAGAACCAATTCCAATAACATTAACGGTAACGGTAGGAATTGCTACATCCGTCATGTTGCTAAACGTCGTTCTTAATACCGTTACACCAGTAGCATCCGTTAAATTATAATTATGACTGTGTTCAAATAAAGTTGCACCGGCAGCATCGATAGTCGTATTGTCAATTTCTATCAATTCAGATTCATAATTATCAAAATTGGCATTAAGCTCAGCAGCCGTAATCACCTGCGGCACTTGTGGTACATTATTACCTGTTAAGTCAAAATCTTCCGTCAATTCTAATTCGAATACACCATGATAATCAACTAATTTACCTTTTATATGTGTAATACCATCACCATCATTAACTTGTGTAATCAATGTAGATACACCTGCGGTAATAAAAACCATCATTCCACCAGTAGCATCTTGTACAAAACCTTTAAAATTTCCACTTGTATAAGGTTCACCGGCAATAGCAAAAGCCTCACCCGTAAAATCATAATAACCATCGAGTTGTTGTGCTCTTAATACTGCCATATCAGACACAATTATATAATCAGCAACCGCAAAAGTAACACTTGAAGTAACAGAAGGCACTAAAGCAACACCTGCATTGTCAACCAATTCCATACTAACGGTATGACTGGCACGAGACAATCCGGTTAAAGAAACTGGGTTTGTATCAAATAAATCAACTGGCGTACCAGCATCTACAGTATATACTATATATCCGTCTCCAGTACCATTGGCTACGTTAAAATTCTGTACTGAAAAAGAAACACTTACACTGGCAACATTAGGTGCAAAAACTTGTCCGGGTGTAGGTGAGGTAATCGTTAAAACAGGGGTATTGCTTGTTGAAGCTACATAAGTACCAAGACCTATAATACTTTCAAAAGTAGTACCATCTTGTACAGCACCATGTCCATCAAGTGCACCATTTGCATACGTCCAATTGGCTTCTACAAAAACAGGGTCAGGACCTGAACCATCTGCTCTTTTAGAATAGCCATCTTTATATTCCCAAGCGGCACCTGTTCCATCTACGCCATCAACGCCATAAACATCTACAACAGCAGTAGTAGAGGTATTGACAATTCTTACCCTGTCATCTCCATTAATGCTCAAAACAGAACTCGTTCCAGCATCCAAAACACCTGAAGTCAATGAAGGAAAATTGGCTGCAAAAGCACCTGTGCTAGCACTTTGAAATGTATCGTTATATACATAAACAAAAGCATCTGTTACTGTACCAAGAGGACTCAAATCAAAAGCATTTCCCCAAGTAGTATTGGCATTCGTTTGGTTTTCTAATGAATATTGCGTAAAATCAACCGTTCCATTAGCATAAATTTCTAACAATTTGGGTGTTCCACCCGTTTCATCACCATCAGCTATCATGGTAATAATTGGGGTTTGCGCATAAGACAAACTCACCAACAGTAAGCTTAATAAAAGATAAATTTTTTTCATGATTTTTTAGTTTTAAATTAAGTCCAAATATACTAAAAAAAATACTTTATTTAAACCAATAACCGAGTATTTATTAACATTTGACAAAAACTTAACATTGGCAAAAACAACAAATGCTCACACATTAGTAATTTAAGAAGTAAACCCCTTGTAATCCATCACCTGAGAAAGATTTTGAATATCAAAATTTATTTGTTTTGCATAAGGTGCTATTCCTTTTGCTAATAAATATTTAGCCAAATAAACCTGCTCTGGCTGTCCGGGTGTCGGAATAACAAAAATTTTTTTTTGCAATTGATAATAATCCATTATCGAAGAATAACCCGAACGACCAATTACTATTGAAGAAGCATTTATCAGATTTTCTAAATCATTAGATGTAAGATAATTATAAATAGTTAAACCATTTTTTTGATATTTTGTCGATTTCTGTTCTATTACACCCCTAACCAAAACGACCTTTTTATGCAGTTTAGGCAATTCTTTTAACAATATGGCTTCCAACTGGCTTCTTTGTGGCTCCGGTCCAGACAAAATTGCCAAAAAATCATATTTTATTGGAACATTTTTATATGTAAACCTACTTTGAACACCTATATATTTAATCGGCAATTTACTATTTATTAAATGTCCTAAACGCCCACTCAAACCTTCATTTTCTGCTATATCCGGCACCCATATTTCATCAAATTTCTTATAAATATTCCGATGAAAAAAAGTTGTTAAAAAAGTCGTCATGCCTGATAAAACACGTAGTTGATGCGTTATATAAACCGATTTCACTTCGTTACTCCTAACCCCAAATCTGTTATCGGATACCACTAAATCCAATTGATATTTCTCGACCAATTCCTCAATTTTACGATACTCCATTCGGACAGCGTTTCTAATTTTAAAAATCTGGAAAAACAACTTTAACTTATTCCAAAACGGATGCGAAGCATAACGAATATCATAAGCAGGCAATTCCTCAAAAATAAGTTGTGGAAATTCTTTTTGCAAAAACAATAGTGCATCACCATCTGAAGCAATAATCACCCGATGCCCCTCTTTCTGCCATTTACGAATCAAAGGAATACACCGCGTGGCATGACCCAAACCCCAATTTAAAGGCGCAATTAATATATTTTTTGACTTGGACAATTAATTTGTATTTTTGACACCATAAAAATACATTATATTTTAAAACAAACATTAGAAAGTGGGCAGTAAAAATAAATTAAAACGTTTTAAAGAAAACGAAAGCTTTTCAAATCTTTTTCAACCCAGCCGTGAAACGCTTTTAAACGATTCCTTTGAAATGAAAGGCAATTGGGATAAAAACTTTTTTAAAAACAACAAACCTATCGTATTGGAATTGGGTTGTGGCAAAGGTGAATACAGCATTGGTTTAAGCGAAAGATTTCCTAATAAAAATTTTATAGGTATAGACATAAAAGGCGCTAGAATATGGCGTGGCGCCAAAACCGCACTCAAAAACAACAACGAGAATGTTGCTTTTTTACGCATGCAAATAGAATTGATAGAAAATGCTTTTGCCAAAGGCGAAGTTTCTGAAATATGGATTACTTTTCCCGATCCGCAAATAAAATATAAACGCACCAAACACAGATTGACCAATCCGGAATTTTTAGATAAGTACAAGCAAATCTTGCAAGATGATGGTCTTATTCACCTAAAAACTGATAGTGAATTTTTACACGGCTATACCATTGGACTCCTACAAGGCTTAGGACACGAAATACTACATGCACACCACGACACCTACGTAAATACATACGCTCCAGAAGAAGTGGTAAACATACAAACGTACTACGAAAAGAAATTTTTGAAAATAGGAAAACCCATTACGTATCTAAAATTCAAATTAAAATAAAAAACTATATTTGTAATATTAACATTAAACATTTAAGACTATGCGTTGGAAAGGCAGACAAACAAGTGAACACATTGAAGACAGAAGAGGTCGTAGCACTGGAAAAGTAGTTGGTGGTAGCATTGGCATTGGATCTATCATTTTTTTTATTGCATACACCTTGCTCACAGGTGAAGCGCCTACCCAAATGATTCAACAAACACAACAACAAACACAAACACAAACGCAAACGCAAAGACCCAATGATGAACTAGGGACTTTTGCCAAAGTAATATTTAAAGATACTGAGGATGTGTGGACTAAAATTTTTAGAGAACAATTGAACGCAAAATACCGCTACCCTACCTTAGTGCTCTATAATGACAGAACAAATGCTGCTTGCGGTATGGCAAGTGCTGCAACAGGACCATTCTACTGTCCAGCTGATGAAAAAGTATATTTAGATTTGAATTTTTTTAGAGAACTCAAGCAACGCTTTGGTGCTTCCGGTGACTTTGCTATGGCATACATTATTGCGCATGAAGTGGGACATCACATCCAAAAACAGCTCGGCATCACACAACAAATGCAAAAACAACGTAGTAGAATTAGCAAAACAGCCTACAACAAGCTTTCTGTTCGCTTAGAACTTCAAGCAGATTATTTTGCCGGTGTATGGGCACACGAAATAGAAAAAATGAAACACGTTCTCAATGAAGGAGACATAAAAGAAGCTATGAATGCAGCTCATTCAGTAGGCGATGATCGTTTACAAAAACAACATCAAGGCTACGTAGTACCAGATGCCTTTACACATGGTACTTCTGCGCAACGCGTTCGCTGGTTTTTAAAAGGCTTTAAAAGTGGCAACATCCGCGATGGAGATACTTTTAACACCCAAAATTTATGATTTACACCACTCAAATTTGATAAAATGATACAAATTGATGTCAAAAAAATTATTCGGACACAAAAAAATTCAGCAATCAAAAATTTACCCGGATTTGTCATAAACTTTATCAAATGGCTTATTAAAGAAAAAGAATTAAACAAAATTCTAAAAAAAACATCCGATTTAAAAAACTATGAATTTAATGAAGCTGTCAGCAATTATCTAAACATAAAATATAATGTTATTGGCGCTGAAAACATTCCCGACAATCCTCAAATTATCATGGCAGGGAACCACGCACTTGGCGGCATTGATTTTTTTGCTTTAACCCATGCTGTAAAAGATAAATTTCCAAAAATAAACCACATCACAAATGAAATATTGATGGCAATCAAGCCTATTGAAGCACTTTGCATTCCTGTAAATGTATTTGGAAAAAATTCAGAAACACAAAAACAAGAATTAGAAGAACGCATTGCCGATAATAGCATACCACTTACAATTTTTCCTTCTGGAGAAGTAACACGCAAAGACAAAGGCATTTTAAATGATGGATTGTGGCGAAGTGGATTTATCAGATATGCACAAAAATATCACAAAGATGTTGTCCCTTTTTATATTCCTACAGAAAACTCAAAGTATTTTTATACACTGGCAAAATGGCGAAAAAAATTTGGTATAAAAGCCAATATTGAACTTTTTTTATTACCCCGAGAATTGATCAAACAAAGAAACAAAACCATTACCATAATTTTCGGAAAACCCATACCATACCAAAGTTTTGAAAACAAAAAAAACATACACGAATGGGCAGCAGAAGTTAAAAGACTTGCTTATGCGTTAAACAATCAATCAATTTAACCTAACTTATTGCAATACAATTATACAATTACTTAAATTGTTTTATAAATTTTTGTATCGACGCTTTGTCTGTTTTATATTGTTTTAAATGCTTGATAAATGCACTTCCAATAATAGCACCACTACTATATTTACAAGCATTTTTAAAAGTTTCCTTATTATGAATACCAAAACCAACAAGTCTCTGATGTTGCAAATCCATTTGATTTATGCGTTCAAAATAAGCCGTCTGATTACCCAAATCCTTATTGGCTCCGGTTATACTATTTGAAGAAACCATATAGATAAAGCTCGTTGAATGCTGATCGATTTCTCTAATACGTTTTACCTCCGTTTCGGGTGTAATCAATAAAATATTGGATAAATTCAAAGCAGTTGCCTTCGTTTCCCAATATTTTTTATAATATGTCAAGGGCATATCGGGAATAATAAAACCATCAATACCAATATCGGCACATTTTTGCATAAATTTTTCTTCGCCATATTGTAAAACTGGATTCAAATAACCCATCAAAAGGATTGGAATTTGCGTTTTTTCTCTAACCCCTTCCAATTGCTGAAAAAGTTTTTTTAAAGACGTCCCATTTTTTAAGGATACCTGATTGCTTTCTTGAATGACCGGNCCATCTACCAAGGAATCGGAAAAAGGAAAACCCACTTCTAACAAATCAACACCGGCTGCATCGAGATGTAATATTATTTTTTGGGTATCTTCTAAAGCGGGATAACCGGCTGTAAAAAAAATCGATAAAATATTTTTTTTAGGTTTTTGAAATAATATTTGTAGTCTATTTTTCATATATTTATTGCTTTAAAAATTTTTGATAAATCTGCATATCTTTATCCCCTCGTCCTGAGAGATTTACCACCACTACATCGGTTGACTTCAATTTCATTTTGGACAAATGTGCCAAAGCATGCGCCGACTCCAAAGCTGGAATAATTCCTTCTAATTGTGATAATTCAAAACCTGCCGCCAAAGCTTCCATATCGGTAGCATTCACAATTTCTGCTTTGCCGCTATCGTGCAAATACGCATGAACAGGACCAATACCCGGATAATCCAATCCGGCAGAAATAGAATATGGCTCTACAATTTGTCCATCATCTGTTTGTATCAAATAAGTTTTACTTCCGTGTATAATACCTTTTCGTCCCAAAGCTATGGAAGCTGCTGTTTCTGTAGTATCAACCCCTTTTCCGGCTGCCTCAACCGCTATTAATTTTGTCTTTGGGTTGTCGATATAATGATAAAACGCACCCATTGCATTACTACCACCGCCCAAACAAGCCACGATATAATCAGGCGCATCGCTACCTGTTTTTTCTAACAATTGTTTCTTCATTTCGGCACTGATTACAGACTGAAATTGTGCCACCATATCCGGATATGGATGCGGCCCTACCACAGAACCAATAATATAATGCACATCGACGGGGTTGTTAATCCACTCTCTAATAGCTTCATTGGTTGCATCTTTCAAGGTTTTACTACCACTCTTTGCCGGCACCACTTTTGTGCCGAGCAAACGCATTCTATCAACATTTGGTTTTTGACGCTCCATATCTATTTCGCCCATAAAAACCTTGCATTCCATCCCCATCAAAGCGCAAACCGTTGCCGTAGCCACACCGTGTTGTCCGGCACCGGTTTCGGCAATAATTCGCTTTTTACCCAGTCGTTTTGCCAATAAAATTTGCCCAATAGTATTGTTTATTTTATGTGCACCTGTATGGTTTAAATCCTCTCTTTTTAAATAAACCTGCGCAGCATATTTTTTAGAAAGATTTTTTGAAAAATATAAAGGACTGGGACGCCCCACATAGTCTTGTAATAATAAATCAAATTCCTTTTTAAAATCTGGAGAATCTATAATTTTCTGATATTCCTCTTGCAGTTGTTTTACATTCGGATATAACATTTCGGGTACAAATGCGCCACCATACGCGCCATAAAATCCTTCATCATTAGGTTTAAACTTTTTCATCTATCTAATATTTTAATTCATTATAATTTCTACGATTTGAGTGGCTTGCACTATGTTTTTTTCGCCGGGANTTATTTCTATTTTACTATTAATATCAAATCCTGCTAACATAGAATGATTGCACTCAAGTGCCTGTCGAATATTATGCAAACCCAATCCACCACTTAACAAAAANGGCGTTTTTCCTTGATAATTTGATAATAATTCCCAGTTAAAAGAGTTTCCACTACCGCCATATAAAGGTGTTGGACTGTCAAAAACAAAAAAATCAACCAAATTTTCGTACGCAGACAAATTTTCAAAATTAAAGTCCGTATTTACCTGAAAAGCTTTAATCATCTTAATACCTTTTTCGTTTAGATTTGTACAATATTCAGGCGACTCATCTGCGTGCAATTGCACATAATCCAAAGAAAATTTTTGGTGTATTTTCATCAATTTATTTATATCTTCGTTGACAAACACCCCAACTTTTTTAATAGATTTTGGCACAGATAAAATAGCTTCAACCGAAAAATTTTCATCGATATATCGCTTGGATTTTGGATAAAAAATAAAACCCATAAAATCGATATTCAACTGGCTTATCCCTTCAATACTCTGAAGATTTTTCATTCCACAAATTTTTATTTTTTTTGATAACATAATTCTATGCGTTTTTTAATTCTTGTATAAAACTCTTACACTTTTCTGCCGGATTTACATCTTTCATAAAATATTCGCCTATCAAAAAACCTTTAAAACCTTCTTTTTTAAGACTTCTGATTGTTTCAATATCATTGATACCACTTTCTGCAATTTTGGTTATTTCTTTTGGCAACAAACCAATCAAACGCTTGCTATTTTCAATATCCACTTCAAAAGTATCCAAATTTCTATTGTTTATGCCCAATAAATCTATCGGCGTATTTTTGTTTTGCAACCATTCACTTTCGTTATGAATTTCGAGTAAAACTTCCATTTTCAAATTATGTGTTATTTCTGTAAACGAAGCTATTTGCACCGGTGATAATATAGCAGCTATCAACAAAATAACATCTGCACCCATCGACTTTGCTTCGTATATTTGATATGAATCAACTATAAAATCTTTGCGCAAAATAGGACAATCATTAAGCCTGCGTGCCATACTTAAATCATCATTTTTTGCACCAAAAAAATTAACATCTGTTAGTACCGAAAGTGCCGTAGCGCCTGCTTGCACATATCCCAGCGAAACTTTAGCCGAATCAGCATTTTGGTTAATAAATCCCTTGGATGGAGATTTGCGTTTAAATTCGGCAATGATACCCACTTGTTTAGAACTGTTTAAATATTCTTTTAAGGAAACACCTTGTGTATCAAAAAAAATACTTTTTTCTAAAAATTCTATAGGAACCAATGCTTTCTTCTCGGCAACCTCTTTCAACTTATATTGTTTAATGGTGTCTAATATATTCATGATAATTCTTTCAAAATTTGTAATGAATTAAGTGCTTTTCCCTCAAACAAAGATGTTTTTGCTTGCGCTAAAGCAGTCGATAAACTTCGCGTTGGGTGATAGGTTTGAATGGCTACGGCTGCATTTGCCAAAACCACTTTATTTTGTGCGTCAGTGCCTTTGCCTTCTAAAATATCGATAAATATTTTGGCAGCCTCTTCTAATGTGTTTCCACCGTACAAATCTTCATAACGGGTTGGTTCCATATCAAAATCAGCAGCTCTTAGCAATTGTTCTCCTTTTGGATTGATAATTTTACAAGTGTCGGTAAGGCTGAGTTCGTCAAAACCATCCAAAGCATATACAATATTATATTGCATATCTTCTTCTGCCTGAAAAAGATATTGATACATACGTTGCAATGCCAAACTAAAAACACCGACCATCTGTATTTTGGGTCTCGCCGGATTGACCAAAGGTCCTAACATATTAAAAAAAGTTTTGACCTTCATCTCTTTGCGTACTGGTGCCACAAAACGCATCGCTGGGTGAAACAAAGGTGCATGCAAAAAACAGATGTTTGCTTTTTCTAATTGCGTTTGAAGTTTTTGCTCATCTGCTGTAAAAACAACACCCATTTGCTCCAAAACATTGCTTGATCCAGAAATAGAAGAAACACCATAATTACCATGCTTTGCCACAGGTACGCCAGCACCGGCAACGATAAAAGAGGTAAGCGTGGAGATATTAAATGTGTTTTTGCCATCACCGCCGGTACCACACAAATCCATCGGGTTATAAGCAGACAAATCTACCGGAATACAAAGTTCTAACAAAGCTTCTCTAAAACCTTGAAGTTCTTCTAAAGCGATAGGACGCATAATAAAAACGGTTAAAAAAGATGCCAATTGGTTATGATTGTACACACCTGTAGCTATTTGATGCAAAATTTCATTTGCTTCAAGTTTTGATAATGTTTTATGTTGATATAATTTTTCGAGTATATGTTTCATTTTATGCTTATTTTTTAAACAATTATTAGCTAATAACTATTAGTTATCAATCCAATTTTTTATAATTTGTTTTCCATTATCTGTCAGAATTGATTCGGGATGAAATTGTAAACCTCGCACATCGTGTTCTTTATGACGAATTGCCATAATACTTCCTTGCGAATCCGTAGCGATTACTTCAATTTTATTGGGTAAAGTAAACTGGTTTGCTATCCAAGAATGATAATGTCCTATATTAAAATTAGCAGGCATTTGTTCAAATAAACAATCTGATTTTTGTATATTAATTGCAGACTGTACGCCGTGCAATGGCTGTTCTAAATTGATCAAATCTCCACCAAATACTTCAACAATAGCTTGGTGTCCCAAACAAACACCCAAAATACTTTTTGTGGTAGCATATTTATCGATAATTTGTGGCATCAAACCGGCATCTTTGGGCACGCCAGGTCCTGGAGATAGCAAAATTTTATCATACTGTTTTATATTTTGAAAATCCACCAAATCATTTTTTACAACATCGATATGCGTAACGCCTATTTCATATAATATATGTACCAGATTGTACACAAACGAGTCGTAATTATCAACTACCAGTACTTTAATATTTTTGTTTCTTATTTTCATAATATTTAGATTATTTTTGCCAATTCTATTGCTTTTCGTAAGGCAGAAAGTTTATGGTTTACTTCTTCTAATTCGCTCTTAGGATTTGATTTTGCTACAATTCCACAACCTGCTTGATAGGTCAATTGTTGTCCGGTACTTAAAAATGAACGAATAAAAATAGCATGGTTAAAACTGCCATCCAAACCCAAAATTCCGACTGCACCACCATAAAATCCCCTGCTTTCATTTTCATTTTCATCTATTAATTGCATCGCTCTGTGTTTAGGCGCCCCCGATAAAGTTCCGGCAGGATATGTATTGCCTAAAATCTCAATAGGATTATAATTATCTGGTAGTGTGGCACTTACTTTAGAAACCAAATGAATCACATGGGAATAAAACTCTACCTGTTTTAATTTTTCTACGGTAACGTGCTTACTATTAATACTCAAATCATTTCTCGCTAAATCTACCAACATAACGTGTTCGGCATTTTCTTTAGGATCTTGTTGAAGTGCTTTTGCCAACAAAGCGTCTTCATCTGTATTTCCAGTTCGTTTAAAAGTACCGGCAATTGGGTTAATCACTGCTTGCTTATGTGCAATAATCAATTGTGCTTCTGGTGAAGAACCAAAAATTTTAAAATTTCCATAGTCAAAATAAAACAAATATGGCGATGGATTTATAGAACGCAAAGCACGATATACGTTAAACTCATCTCCCTCAAATTCTTGTTTAAATTTTCTAGAAAAAACCACTTGAAAAACATCACCCAAATGACAATGCACCACCCCTTTTTTTATACGTTCTAAAAAATCGGCATCTGTAAAATTTGTGGTTTCTTCACCACTTGATGTAAACGAAAAAGACGAAACAGCACGAGACATGACCAAAGCTTTTAAGTTTTCCATATTGCTTTTTTCGCCGTCCATAAGAAATTCTAACAAATACAATTCGTTGTTAAAATGGTTAAAAACCACAAGATATCTAAACAAATGATATTGCATCAGTGGAAAATCAAAATCCTGATTCTTGAATGTTATTTTTTTAAACAATGGAATTGCATCATACGAGGTATAACCAAATAAGGCTTTGGTTACAAAACCCAAATCATTATCTTCTATATCAAAAGTATTGGTGAATTGATACAGTTTATTTGCCACATCTATTTCTGAGGTGTCAAAAATATCTTTACGATAATCTGGATACACAATTTCTGTTTTTGATTTATCAACTATAAAAGAAGCTATTGGATCAAGTGCAATATATGAAAAACTATTCTCCTTGGATTTATAATCAGAACTTTCTAGCAAAAAACTATTAGAAAATTGGTCGCGTAGTTTAAGATACAGCTCGACAGGCGTGTATAAATCACTTAAGCTTTTAATGGTATTGGTTTTAAATTTATATTTCATATTTCTATTATTTGTTAGATTATTTGCATAAAAAAAACCCACCGGATTAGGTGAGTTTATCTATCTTTAATTATATATATAGCAATCAGCCTCTGAATCCGTATTGAGATTTAGAATACCACCACCAAGTTCTATTTAAATTAAAATGTTTCATCAATGATGCAAAGTTAAGATGTTTTTTAAATTTTGCAAATAAAATTTTAATAATTATATTTTTCTGTTATTGTCCTATAAAAAATACAAAAAACAACAATGTTTTTAAATAAAGAATTCTTTAAACCAAAGCTGCATTATCAAGTATATAGTTAAAAACAAGTAGATTTTACTACAAAATCTATTGTTTTATACACAAAAACTTGCAAATGTCATATTTTTGTTTACTTTTGTATTATATTTATATAAATTATACTAACCAAATAAAAATAAAAATATGAGTTATTCAAAACCAAAATTCAAAGAAAAGTATGGCAATTTCATTAATGGAAAATTTGAAGCCCCTATTTCCGGAGAATATTTTGACAATTATTCTCCCATTGACAACACTTTTTTAGCCAAGTATCCCAGGTCAAAAAAAGAAGATGTAAATAATGCTGTAGCAGCAGCTAATGCGGCAAAAGAAGCATGGGGTAATACTTCTCCCACTGAAAGAGCTACCTTACTAAATAAAGTTGCAGATATCATCGAGGAAAATTTAGAAGAATTTTCCCTAGTTGAAACCGCCGATAATGGCAAACCTATCAGAGAAACACTAAATGCAGATGTACCACTTGCTGCAGATCATTGGCGTTACTTTGCCGCAGCTATTCGTGCAGAAGAAGGTTCTGCCGTAGAACTTGACAAAGACACCGTATCGTTAATCATCAAGGAACCCCTAGGTGTTGTCGCACAAATTATTCCTTGGAATTTTCCACTACTAATGCTTTCTTGGAAAGTACCACCTGCACTTGCTGCCGGAAACACCGTTATCTTAAAACCTGCTGAACAAACTCCAGCATCAGCCACTTTGTTAATGGAAAAAATTGCAAAAATATTTCCTCCGGGTGTACTAAATGTTATTCACGGATTTGGACCTGAAGCTGGTAAACCTTTGGCATCGCATTCTGGCATTGACAAAGTTGCTTTTACCGGCGAAACTACTACAGGTCAGTTAATTATGCAATACGCCTCTAAAAACTTAAATCCTGTTACCATGGAATTGGGCGGTAAATCACCCAACATTTTCTTTAACTCTGTGATGGATCACGATGACGCTTATCTAGACAAAGCCATTGAAGGAGCGGTGTTATTTGCTTTTAATCAAGGAGAAGTTTGTACTTGTCCTTCTCGACTACTCGTACAAGAAGATATTTATGATGCCTTTATGGAGAAAGTTGTTGCCAGAACCAATGCGATCAAACAAGGGAACCCTTATGATCCAAATACACAAGTTGGCGCACAAGCATCTAAAGATCAGTTTGAAAAAATCATGTCCTATATTAAAATTGGAAAAGAAGAAGGCGGTAAAATTTTATGTGGAGGCAAGCCCGCCAATGTAGAGGAAGCTTACAAAGACGGATTCTATATCCGACCAACCTTAATTGAAGGACATAACAAAATGCGTGTTTTCCAAGAAGAAATATTCGGTCCCATTTTATCTGTAACCAAATTTAAAGACGAAGCAGAAGCTATAGAAATAGCAAACGACACAATGTATGGATTGGGTGCGGGTGTTTGGTCAAGAGACGCACATCAATTATATCAAATTCCACGAGCTATAAAAGCAGGTAGGGTTTGGGTCAATAACTACCACGCTTATCCAGCTCACGCTCCATTTGGCGGATACAAAAAATCTGGATTCGGTCGTGAAACACATTTAATGATGCTCAATCACTATAGACAAAACAAAAATATGTTGATTTCTTACAACAAAAATAAATTAGGATTCTTTTAAACCAATATATTAATATTATAAATCGAGACTGTTTTTAATTAAAAACAGTCTCGATATTTTAAGCATAAAAAATGAAATATCAACAAATAGAAATTACCGAAAAAGCAGCAGAGGTTGTTAGAAAATTAAAAGAAGAATATGGCGAAGTTATTTTTCATCAAAGTGGTGGTTGTTGTGACGGAACAGCACCAATGATGATAGAAAAAGAAGACATGTACCTGGACGACAGCGATATACATTTAGGACAACTCGAAGGTATTGATTATTATATGAGTGAAGATATGTATGATATATGGAAATATACACACATAACAGTTGACGTTACCGAAGGTAGGGGTTCTACATTTTCATTAGAAATACCTTTAGGACTCCGATTTATTATACACTCGCGCATCATGAGTGGCGAAGAAGCGGCTTCTCTTGGTTTATCAGGCAATATGCTTGACAATAAATAAAATCATTACTTCACCAATTCTCCAAATAAGTCAAAAGCCTCAGCATCCAATATCTTGATTTGGGCAAATTTACCCAATTCAATATGATTTTGGGTTGCATCTACCCGTACCTCATTATCAACTTCGGGGCTATCATATTCGGTACGTCCAATATAATAATCACCTTCTTTTCGATCAAAGATACACTTATATGTCTTGCCAATTTTGGCTTGATTTATTTCATAAGAAATCTGACTTTGCATTTCCATTATATCAGATAAGCGTTGCTGTTTAACCGCATCATCAACATCATCTATCAACAATCCTGCGTGTGTGTTTTCTTCATGCGAATACGCAAACACACCCAAACGATCAAAACGAGTTTCTTGTACCCACTGCTTTAATTCTTGATATTTTTCTTCGGTTTCTCCCGGATAACCAACAATAAGCGTGGTACGAATGGCAACATCAGGCACTTGTTTGCGCAGCGACTTCAACAGCGACTCCGTTTTATGGCGATTGTGTCCTCTACGCATAGATTTTAATATATCATTATTGATATGTTGTAAGGGAATATCTAAATAATTACAAATTTTAGGTTCACTGGCTATGGTCGCTATCACTTCTTCCGGAAAACCGGTCGGATAGGCATAATGCAATCGTATCCATTCAATACCTTCAACTTTTACAAGTGCTTTTAACAAATCATTTAAACGACGTTCTCCATAAATATCCAATCCATAAAAAGTCAAATCTTGTGCAATTAATATAAGTTCTTTAACCCCTTTTGCCGCCAATTTTGTAGCTTCAAGCACCAAACTTTCAATCGTTCTGGAAATATGTTTACCCCGAATCATAGGAATGGCACAAAAAGAACAACTGCGATCACAACCCTCTGATATTTTTAAATAAGCATAATGCAAAGGCGTGGTCAATTGTCGCTCACCTATAAGCTCGTGTTTATAATCTACCGCAAATTCTTTCAGCAAATCAACCATATCGTGGGTGCCAAAATAACGATCAACCTCCGGAATTTCGGAAGGCAACTCTTCTTTATAACGCTCACTCAAACAACCCGTTACAAAAACTTTTTCAATCAAACCTTCTTGTTTATCATGTATGGCTGCCAAAATAGTATCAACCGATTCTTGCTTGGCATCGCGAATAAATCCACAGGTATTGATAATTACGATATCACTAGCATCATCACTATCGTGCATCACTTCATATCCGTTGTGTTTTAACTGCCCCATAATATTTTCACTATCGTAAACATTTTTGGAACAACCTAATGTGATAATATTAATCTTTTTGCTGGTATCTTTTGCTTTCATCTACAAGGTTTTATAACGACGTAAAACATTAACAATCAAAAATGCATCATTAAATTATTTTACAACGGGTGCAAAAGTAAGGTTTTTTTAAGCAACTATATTATTTTTACAAAAAACACAAACTGCGATAGGTTCAATCAGCAAATACATTTTACAGTTTGATAATTTTTTTCTGAAAATATTTGTTATGAGAAGTAATTCTGACAAAATACATTTGTGCCGGTAATACTGACATATCTATTTCATAATTAGAAGTTGAAATATTGACGTTATCAAAATATTGAATTGTTCGACCTGTAACATCAATAATACTAATATTAACCAACATTTCCTCACGCATATTAATGTTTAATTTATCTGTAAATGGATTTGGAAAAATAGAAATATTCAACAACATATTTTTATCAATTTTCGATACATTATTCGTTGTAAAATGCCAGATATCAGACCATTCTGAAATATCATTTGCATTGTGCACACGCACACGCCAATAATAAAGTTGATTGGTTAAAAAACTATTATTTTCTAAACTAACAATACTATTTTGATAAGAAGAACCAAATCGTTCTACCAACAAAGGAGAATCAAAAGTAGAAATAGTATCAATTTGATATTCATAATCATCAGACATTGAATGCAATCCTTCTGTATTTACCTGCAAATCTGTATCTGTAACAACATCAATATCACCATCTATCGGAAATGCTAGACTGGGACGCTCATAAGTACGAAAAGTCCAAGTATCAGACCACTCTGACGTATCGTTATTATTGTGCACACGCACACGCCAATAATAAGTCTGATTGTAAAATAAATTATATTCAAATCTATAATTATAATGGTTGTATTGATTATACCCACTACCGGAAAAAGTTTCCATAACCGGAGAATCAAATGTAGGTACCGTATCCTTTTGAAAACTATAGTTATAATATGCTCTTCCATACACCTCGCTATTTACAGTAAATAAACTAGCATAAGTTTTTATATTATCTGCACCATCACTAGGCGAACGCAATATAGGTCTGACGTAAGTTGTAAATCGTCCTGTATCAGACCATTCAGAAGTATCATTGGTATTGACAACCCTAACGCGCCAATAGTATTGTTGATTATACTGCAAATCCATAAATTTGGTATAAAGATGATCGTGACTATCTTCTCCAAAACCAATATGTTCTGACATTATAGGAGAATCAAATGTGGCAACAGTATCTAATTGAAAAGTATAATCATAACGACTGGAATGCAATGTCTCTTTCATAACATATATTCTTGTATCCGTAACAATATCTACGGCATCAATAGCCGGAAAATATAAAACCGGATGCACGAAAGTTGTGAAATGCCAAGTGACTGACCAATTAGAATATACACCACCTTCCGCTACCTTTACGCGCCAATAATAGACTTTATTATATAATAAATCTACATTTTCAAAACCAATTCTATCACTTGAATCTAAATAACTAGTCGCCTGTCCCTCAACTAATAAGGATGAAGTAAATGTACTTACCGTATCTATTTGAAAAGTGTATTTGGTGATATCCGTAATATTATTTACAACCGAACATTGTAAATCTCTATTTGTATAGACACCAATTGCCATATCAACAGGAATAATTAGCGTAGGTGGGTTTACTGCAAATACATTGTTAGAAAAAAAATACAATAATATAATAATGATTCTCCGCATTTGTATTAATTATAAATGAACTCCTAATTTATAATAAATTTTTAATAAAATACACCGATTCAGAAATTCTTTAACAAGTCAAAAAAAAATTGTACCTTTGCCTCATATTTCCTGCCAACTATATAGGTGGGATTTATTTTTTTATTTAATTAAAAATAAAGCTGTTATGAGCAAAATAATATATTTAACGCCTGAAGGATTACAAAAAATTAAAGATGAATTAGCATTTTTGAAATTTACAGAAATGCCTGAAATTACGCGTAGAATTGCAGAAGCGAGAGATAAAGGTGATTTGTCAGAAAATGCCGAATATCATGCAGCCAAAGAAGAACAAGTACGCGTCAACAATAAAATTCAAGATTTACAAATAACGCTGACCAATGCACGTATTTTGGATGAAAAGGATTTGGATACTTCTAAAGTGCTTGTTTTTTCTACAGTTAAACTAAAAAATCTCGATAAAAATATAGAATTTTCATACACATTAGTTGCGGCTGAAGAAGCAAACTTTTCTGAAGGAAAAATTTCTGTTGACTCCCCCATCGGAAAAGGACTATTGGGTAAAGAAGTTGGAGAAATTGCTGAAATACAAGTGCCTGCCGGAATGATGAAATTTGAAATATTAGAAATTAGTCGTTAATAATCAACTTATTACATTCCTAATAAACCCAATAAGAATATAAAAAACCTGCAAACTGCATTAATATACCGATACTTGTTCCCCACAGTATTTCGGAAACACTGTGTTGTTTTAAATACAAACGTGCTGCAATAATTAAAGAACCAATCAGGATTAAGGCAGAAATAACAATTAATATATTAATTTGCGTATAAAAACTCCAAATCAAGAAGAAAGCAAGTACTCCTGAAATACCAGCGGCATGAATACTGGGTTTTTGTTGCCAAAAATTAAATAATGACAATACTAAAATAGTCAACAAAACACCTAAAAAGAAAGGAAACAATTCCACAAATTGTTGATGCACTTTAATTTTATCAAATATTACGTAGTAAACACCTATCATCATAGCGCCAAAAATCATTCTTTCTTGCGGATTTTTCAATCGATAGGACTCAATGCGTTTACTATGGTTTAAGACCAACAACAAAAGTAAAGGCACAACAATAGATACAATACCCACATAAAGCTCTAAATACTGAATATTCTGTCTTAAATAATATTTTGGTGATACTTTAAAATAAATAAAAAGCGCATACAAAGGCATAAACACTGGATGAAAAACAAAAGAAATTGCTTCACAAATCAAATATCCAAGACTGTATCTTTTAAATATACTTATATTATTCAAAATGCTAAATTTCTTTTCTCAAACGCGCTACCGAAATACCAAGCTGCTCTCTATATTTAGCTATCGTTCTACGTGCAATTGGGTAGCCTGCCTCTTTAAGTGCATTGGCTAATTGTTCATCTGTCAAAGGCTTGCGTTTGTTCTCTTTATCTACAATAGATTGTAGAATATTTTTTATCTTAATCGTAGAAACATCTTCTCCGGAAGTATTTTTCATAGATTCAGAAAAGAATTCTTTTAAAAGTTTTACGCCATAAGGACTTTGAACATACTTACTGTTTGCAACCCTTGATACCGTAGAAATATCCATCCCTATTTTCTCTGCTATATCTTTAAGTATCATAGGTTTAATGGAACGTTCATCACCTGTCAAAAAATACTCATATTGATATTGCGCTATGGCTTGCATCGTGCGCAAAAGCGTATCGCGTCGTTGGTTAACCGCATCGATAAACCACTTAGCAGCATCGAGTTTTTGCTTGATAAACATCACCGCATCTTTTTGCGTTTTTTCCTTGCTTTCCTTATAACCTTTTAACATATTAGTGTATGCCGGCGACACCCGTAATTGAGGTGCATTTTTGGCATTTAGCCTTATATCGAGTAGTTCATCTTCAATATTTACAATAAAATCAGGTGTAATATGCTCCACAAATCCGCCTCTGCTATTAAAAGCATTTCCGGGTTTTGGATTGAGTTTGGTAATTTCTGCTATTGCTTCCTTCAACTCTGCTTCTGAAATATCAAACTTCGCTTGTAATTTTTTATATTTTTTATTGGTAAAATACTCAAATCCGGCCGTCAATATATCAATTGATAAATCTCTAATTTTATTAGGTTTTTTTCTTTTTAATTGAATCAACAGCGATTCTTTTAAATCTCTTGCACCAACTCCGGCAGGGTCAAGTTCTTGAATTAAAGTTAAGACTTTTTCTACCTCCTCTTCGACGGTAAAAATATTCTGTGTAAAAGCCAAATCATCGACAATTTCTATAAAATCACGTCTCATATAACCATTGTCATTTATACTTCCAATAATAAAATCAGCAATTTTTCTACGATCTTCAGACAGTGGATAAACACTTAATTGCGATTTTAAATATTCTATAAAACTTTCACCTTGTGCATAAGGCACTTTCTTATCGTCATCGCCTTGTGCATAAGGCACTTTCTTATCGTCAGCGGACTGATTGCTAATGCGCAATTTGTAATCAGGCGTTTCATCATCGCTTAAATACTCATCTACGTTAATATCTTGTGCATCAATAATCTCACCTGCATCATCGTCTAAATTATCTTGATTGTCAAATTCATCTTTTTCTTCCTGCTCCTTGCCTTCCTCCAAAGCCGGATTTTCAGCAATCTCTTGCATAAGTTTTTGATCAAAAGCCATTGTAGGCAATTGTATCAACTTCATCAATTGAATTTGTTGCGGCGTGAGTTTTTGCTGTAATTTTTGTTGTAAACTTTGTCTTAACATTTATAAAAAAAATCTATATTTTATTCTTTGTTTAAAAAATAATTCTAATTATTAATTTGTAAAGATAAATACTTTTTTCAAAAAAACTTGAAATATTTTACTTTTGGCAAAATTTTTGATAAGTCATATGATTTGCGTATTTATGACAAATATCATATTTTTGCAGAATTATTATCAAATTAAACCGAATATATGTTAAAAAAAATGATGCTGTTACTATTACTTAGCTTCTCAATGTCAAATATTGCACAAGTAACACAAGCCAAACAAACAGGGAGCAAAATTATCAATATACGTGCACAAAACTTTAATGCTGCACTGCAACAAAACAAAAATGCGCAATTATTAGATATCCGTACCCAAGGAGAATATCAAAGAGGACATCTTAAAAATGCCATTCTCGTCAATTTTTATGACCCAAATTTCAGTAAAAATATTGAAAAACTTCATTTAGACAAAAGCAAGCCTGTATTCATATATTGCAGAAGTGGAAGCAGAAGTGGACACGC
>JGI24023J19991_10000806_pt1 | contig 24684 bp, 20 predicted proteins | sample Cruoilmetagenom1_FD_19991 | JGI IMG/M metagenome (IMG submission 19991) | reverse complement strand
GACAGCCACAACAACCGCCACCATTGCACAGGCTTCCAGAAGTGCGATATCATTATTCAAAGAAGCTTCCAGGAGCAACGCCCCAAAACCTTTATAGGCAAAGAAAAATTCAACAACAATAACGCCGGACAACAGCCAGTTGATCTGCAGCATGATGACGGTAAATGGGGCGATCAGGGCGTTGCGCAAGGCATGTTTCAAAATCACCTGCTTGTAGGGCAGCCCCTTGAGCACCGCCGTTCGGATATACTGGGAGGTCATCACCTCGGCCATGGATGCCCGGGTCATACGGGCCACATAGCCAAAATCATAAACCACCAGTACCAAGGCGGGAAGGATCAGTTGTTTGAATTCAAACCCGCCTGCCATGCTACTGGTTCCCGGCAACCACTTTAAACCAAAAACAAAAAGGGCTGAAAAAAATACAGCGCTGGCAAACTCCGGCACAGATGTGGTTAAAATGCCAAAAACGGATATGGTACGATCCAGGATGGAACCCTCCTTCATTCCTGACAAGACACCTAGTATTAATGACAAAGGGATCATGATGGCAAAGGTCCAGAAGCCCAGAACTGCCGTATTCCATAACCGCGGCAAGAGCACCTCTTTGACCGGGCCTTTATAGCGGATGGATGTGCCAAGGTTGCCCGTGGCAAAATTACCCAGCCATTTTGCATAGCGCACCACGGTCGGCTGGTTATACCCATGCTGGTCCCGCCACATCTCTTTTTGTTCATCACTGGCAAAATTACCCAGGACACGGGTGGCAGGGTCACCGGTAAGACCTGTTTCCAGAAGCAGGAAGAGAATAATGGATACGACAACCATGGTAAAAAGCATGAAACCGATCCGCTTTAAAAGCAGCAAGATCATTTTGACTCCTTACTTAATCTTAAGACCTGGCTTTTGTGTCTGGCAAGGGGAGTATTACCCCTTGCCAGACATTAGATTGTTTTCAATTAGGCCATAGAGACTTTGTGAAAGCGATAGTATCTGACCGGGTCCATCTCAAAGCCAACCACTTTATCTGAAACCGCTGTAAAAACAGACCGGAAGAAGGGTTGTACCATGACAGCATCACCCTGCAGGATTTTCTCAACTTTCTCCATCTTGACCCGACGTGTTTCAACATTCAATGTTGCTTCTGCTTCGTCCAGAGCGGCGTCAAAGGCAGGATTATTATAGCTGGACTCATTCCAGGGCACACCTGCACGGTAGGCCAGGCCGAGTACCATGACAGCCAAAGGCCGGTGGGTCCAAGAGGTGAGGCTCAAGGGTGCCTTTGTCCAGACATCCCAATATTGTGCCATCGGCATTACATTCATTATAATGTTGATCCCGGCTTTAGCGGCATCTTCTTTGAGTACAGCAACGGAATTCTGCTCCCAGACACCATCGGTATTCCCCACGTTGCAGGTTAATTTTATGCCATCGGGATACCCTGCTTCGGCAAGCAGTTTTTTAGCGCCTGCAATGTCCTGTTTAAACGGCGGAAGTTTAAAATACTCGGGATGGATGCTAGCCACATGATGGTGTTCTGCTACAATTCCTAAACCCTGGTGGGCAATATCAAGATTTCTTTTGGCATCACAACATTTTTGAACCGCTTTGCGTACACGAATGTCATCAAAGGGTTTTTCAGTGACCTTCATGCGGATAACGCCGGTTTGGGTAGATGGAACTTGGACAACCTTGATTCCCGGAATATTTTTGGCAGCTTCAAGGGTTGTCAAATCAAGGTTGTAGATTACATCCACCTGTTTTGAAGCGATTGCTGCAAGGTAAGCACCGGCATCTTCACCCAGGTCAATGATACGAATTTCATCGAGAAAGACTTCTCCGCCCCAATAGGGTTCTTTGCGCTTTTTCAATACAGCGACCTCACCGACTTTAAACTCAGAAAGCGTGTAGGGTCCGGTACCTACCGGGTTTTTAGTAAGATCCCCGCCCTCTTTTTCAAAATTGCGGTGGACAATGCCGGTGGGATAATTGTAAAGATTTTCAGGAATCGACAGAACCGCTGATTTCAGATTCAGTCTTACCGTATGATTGTCTACTTTTTCCACTGCATTTTTGATCATGCGCTTGACAGGGTTGCCTTTTGAGTCTTTCTCGCCGGTCTCTTCGATCATGGCGTTAAACAGTCCCATGTTGGAGGATCCGGTTTTGGGGTCAAGCCAACGGGTAAAGTTAAATACAACATCATCGGCAATAAAGTCGTCACCATTTGACCACTTGACCCCTTTACGCAGGTGGAAGGTCCAGGTTTTCAGATCATCAGATGCTTCCCAGCTCTCTGCCAGACCGGGTCTGGTGATATTATCCGGTCCGGTTATCACCAGATATTCGACAATATGCCTGGAAACGACAGATTTCTGAGTCCATGAATAGGTGGCTGGATCGGCCATTTCCTGCACCTGCATAGCATATTTCAGGACTCCGCCCATTTTTTGTTGAGCGGCGACCGCCTTTTCCGGCATCACCAGCCCGGCAAGCTGGCCGGCGGCCGTCACGCTGAGGCCAAGAAGGGCGCTGTACCGAATAAATTCCCGACGGGAAAGCTTTCCCTTGTCCATCTGGTCTTTAAACTCCGTAATCGCTGGGTGGATTTTCTGCTTGTGATGCATCTCGCTCTCCTCTTTGTTGATCGGTGTAAAGAAGCGTTTAATTCACAAAACCGGGCCAATATGAATTGCTGGGAGTTTAGGCCCTTATTACGGCCCGGATTGGGGTTGTGAGGCCAAAGACCTTTGAGAAAACGGCAACAACGGCACCATATTGTGAATCAACCTTCTTTGTCAATGAAGCATGACCACATTCTTCAAACCCTTCATAAGGGCATTTCAGAGCGGTCAATCAAGGGCGGGTTCCGGCATCGGTGCTCATCGACATGGGCTCGTCGGGCAGGTTGGCGCGAATGATAATATTGCGCTGCAGGCTCTGTACCACCCGGTCGATATTCTGCACCCCATCACGGATCTCCCGGATACCGTCTTTGGCACTGACGGTTATCCGGGGAATGTCTTTGCTGCCCTTTTTCAGATGCTCCAATATGATTCGGATCGATTCGACGGCCCCCTCGGTTTCTTTCAGGAGTTCTTTCAGGAGTTGCACATTTTCCACCACCCCGGCACCGGCTGTTTGGATCGTGGTCAGATTGTCGTCGACCCGGTCCATGAGATCCGGCCCCCTGGCGGCCGTCAGCTGAAAAGCATCCAGCATGCCGCTTACTTTTTCCAGGTTTAACAGGACCCCGTCAACCAGTTCCCGTGAGACTACCAGGGAACCCAACGTCCCCTGTCCCTGTGCGATCTCAGCGGTAATCCGGGACAGATGGGTGGCGCTTTCTTCAAACTCGGCCAATGTGCGCATAACCGGGCCATGGGGGTCTTTCAGGTGGGCAATCAGGTCGGCGAGGTTCTGGATCGCCTGGACGGCCAGCAAGGCCGTCTTTTCCACTTCAAATTCCTTGAAAATGTCCGACATGGATTTCTTTTCAATGGATGGGATCATACCGCCATCGGGGATTTTCGGGGCATCCGGGGCCCCGGGGACGATGGAGATGTATTCCGAGCCGATCAGTGTGGGGCTGTCCACCACGGCCAGCGCATCTTGCCGAATGCGGGGCGCGTATTTGGCCAGGATGGCCAACTGAACCTTGACCTTGTCCTTTTCCAGCGAGATCTTTTTTACCTTGCCGATATCGGCTTTGAAAAGCTTCACCGACGCGTTGACCTGCAGGTTATAGCTCTCCTTAAAGCTGGTAAAAAACGTGACCTCCTCGGCGAACCAGTCCTTCCCCCTTCCGAGCATCACAACGGTGGTCATCAACATTACCGTGATGCCGATGACAAATAGCCCGATGCTTTTTTCCATTCTGGTATAGCTGGTTTCCATCAGATCATTACCTGTTTGCTGCTTCCGAAACGTGAGACCGACCCGGCGCTGATCCGACCGTCAGCCAGCGTTAGCCGACGGTTGGCAAGGCCGGACATCTCACTGTTGTGGGAAATGAAAACCACCGCCGTTCCCGATCGTACCATATGCTGAAGATGGGAAAAAAGCGCATTGTTTGTCGTCGGTGCCATAAAATTTTCGGGTCGGTCGATCAGCATCACTTCCGGTGCTTTGCCCATCTCCCGGATGGTGACGGCCTTTAATAACTCCCGGTCACTCAACGCGGATGGCCGCAGGTTCAGATTCTGGAATAAACCGGCGTCTCTGCACAGGGCGGCCATCGTTCGATCGATATCGATGGTCAGGTCGTTTTCATAATAAAACCGCGTAAAAAGGAGATTCTCAAGGAGCGTCCGGTTGCTGATCATGGTCGAATCGGCGGCCACGTAGCCAATCCGACGCTTGACGGCCAGGCATTGCCGATACCGCTTCAGGTTGACCGTGGTGCCATTGAAACGATAATTGCCTTTTTCCGGTTGCTCCAGTGTGGCCAGAACACGCAGCAGGTGCCTGCTATCCGCCGGCGTGTCGGCGGCGATGGCGATCACGTCACCGGTGTCTACAGTCAGCCGGTTGGTGCCATACCGACTGGTCGAACCCGGTGGGATCAGTGCCAGGCCCGTGATTTCGATGATCGGCGGCGGCATCGGTTCCATGTTACACGTAATAAATAAACGAGATGAAAATATTGATCACCAGGCAATAGAACAAGCATTCTACGGCGGCCCGGGACGTGGCCACCGGTATCTGTGTGATCTGATGCTTACAATTGAGTCCGTGGTAAAGGCACGTTACGGTGATGGTGATTCCATAAAAGACGCCTTTTAATATGCCGACGGCAATGTCGGCCCCCATGACCCCTTTGACAATCTGATTGAAAAAGCCTTCCACGGGAAGAATGGTGGTGCTCCTGACAACGGCGTAGCCGCCGATGATTGCCATCAGATCGAACACGACAATAAGGCTTACGACGGCGGTGGTGATACCTACCAGCCGGGGAAAGCAGATGACGTGAAAAGGATCGATACCGGCCATTTCCAATGCATCGATTTCATGGAGGACGTTCATGTAGGATATCTCGATGGTGACCGCGGTGGCGGAGCGCAGGATCACGATGATGGCGGTAATCAGCGGGCCGATCTCCCGTAAAATCAATAGCACCACCAGTTTCCCCAAATCCACCTTTCCTGACAACTGGGAAAACTGGACGATCATCATGCTGCCGATAATCAGGGCGATGGGAATGATCACGGGAAGGGCCTGAACGGCCGTAAAATAGACCTGTTCAACGATCACTCGTTTGATCAGCGCCCGACCGATGCGGGGCAGTGGCAGCGCAATGTCCGTTATCCGGTAGGTCAGCGCACACAGTTCCATCAGATGGTTGCCGGATCGAATGGTTTTTCTGCCCAAGGCGCCGACGAATTTTCCCATTTTGCCTCAACTCCTCTTCTCCTGGATGGGACAAGGGGCAAGCGGTGTCATTGTTGACTTATCCGGATTCTTACCATATGTAAACTTGCGTAGGTCAACAGCATAGGGTTAACAAAAAAGAATTGAAAGCAAAATTTGCCTTTCTTCGCATTCTGTCGCTCGCGTCGTTGCTTGTGTTGCCCCCGGCCGCTCCTGGTGTGGCCGAGGAAACACTGATTCAGGTGTTGGATGCGGGTTGCATCGACTGGGGTGTCGCGACCGTCCGGGCCAACGGTGTCGCCGCCCCCACTGCCATCGATGCCGACGCGTCGTCTGATTCGCCATCGGACATGCTCGATGCTGCCCGGCGGATGGCCCGGTCCAACCTGTTGGAAACCGTAAACGCCATTCGTATCAATTCCGGTTCCCGGGTAGTGGATCGCGTAGCCCGGAGTGCCGCCTTTCGCGACGGTTTGGCCACGCTCGCCCAACATGCGTCACTGACCCGCCAGGAGTACCTGTCTGACGGCACTGTGAAAATTGAATTGACCATGGATCTGACCGGCGGATTCGGCCAGTTCGTGTTGCCCGAAGAGATCCGACAGGTGGATTCGGTCACCACCATGACCGCTGCCAAACCGGAGGGGGACAGGTCATCGACGCCGACGGATGGGAAGGACGGCGGTCCGTATACGGGTTTGATCCTCGATGCCACCGGTATCGGCGCAAAGCCATCTTTGGTGCCGGTGGTCGTCGATGAGTCGGGAGATGTGGTGTACGGACCGGCCTTTGTCAGCCGTGAATTTGCAGTATCCCGGGGTATGTGCGGCTTTTCCACCACATTGGCTGCGGCCCGCAATGACAAACGCGTGGGAGACCACCCCCTGGTTGTCAAGGCCCTTCGAACCGCCTCCAGGGGCGTAACGGATCTGGTGGTCTCCAGTGCGGACGCGGCACGGCTACGAAGCTCGGTGGTTCATCTGAATTTTTTAAAAGCATGCCGGGTAAGTATCGTCATGGATCCGTAAACGGATCCATGATCAGGTGATCCGCCGGAAAAATACCAGTCAAGGAGAGATCGGCTCACCGCATCACGCTTGCCTTGTTGGTTTTATCTTCGGTTCTACTGGGAGCCTGCGGCCCGGGCACCATTTTCCTCCGGCCGGCTCTGGACACACCGCCCAGCATGTGAAAAATGGAGACAGCCTCTTGGCACGCGGCAAAATCGGAGCAGCCGATGCCGAATTTACCCGGGCAAAAAACCTGGACGCCGGCGATCTCCCGGCGTATGTCGGAATGGCCTTGCTTCAAGGGCATCGAGAGGACGTCGATGGCCGATTTGAGATACTGAACCAGGCCAGAGGGCTGGCGGACACACCGAACGAGGCCGAAATCGTGGATCGGGGATATGAACGGCTGCAAGGCATGCGGTCGACCGTTCGGCGCTGATCGCAATCATCTCCACGTTATTGCGTCCCCGATCCTGTCCCGTTGATTATCAGTAACGGTAGTGGTCCGGTTTGAAAGGACCTTGCACGGGAATCCCCAAATAGTCGGCCTGAATCTGGGTAAGCGTGCTCAGTTTCACACCCAGTCGGGCCAGATGCAGGCGAGCCACCTCTTCATCCAACTTTTTCGGCAAGGTGTAAACCTTCTTCTCATAAGCACCCGAAGCCAGTTCGATCTGGGCCAGGCACTGGTTGGTGAAACTGTTGCTCATGACGAAGCTGGGGTGACCGGTGGCGCATCCCAGGTTCACCAGCCGCCCTTCGGCCAGAACAATGATGGACCGGCCGGACTTGAGGGTCCACTTGTCCACCTGGGGCTTGATGGGTGTTTTTTTACAATCGGTACGCTTTTCCAGGTAACCCATCTCGATCTCGTTGTCGAAATGGCCGATATTGCAGATGATCGCTTCGTTCTTCATCTGTTCCATGTGTGCGCCGGTGATCACCTGGTAGCAACCGGTGGCCGTCACGAAGATGTCACCCAGGGGCGCGGCGTCTTCGATGGTGAGCACTTCGTAGCCCTCCATGGCGGCTTGCAGGGCGCAGATGGGATCAACCTCCGTTACCAGGACACGGGCACCGTAGCCGCGCATGGAATTGGCGCAGCCTTTGCCCACATCACCGTAACCGCAGATCACGATGATCTTTCCGGCCATCATGACGTCCGTGGCCCGCTTGATGCCGTCGGCCAGGGACTCTCGGCAACCGTATAAGTTGTCGAATTTGGACTTGGTGACCGAATCGTTGACGTTGAAGGCGGGAAAGAGCAGGTCACCGCTCTGGGCCAGCTGGTAAAGACGATGGACACCGGTGGTGGTCTCTTCGGAAACCCCCTTGATCGATGCGGCGATCCGGGTCCAGAGACCGGAATCTTTTTCATGGCCGGCCTTCAGGCGGACCATCAACAGCCGCATGTCATCGGAATCGTACTCTTTTTCCAGCAGGGACGGGTCCTTCTCCATCGCCAGGCCCTGGTGGACGAACATGGTGGCGTCGCCGCCGTCATCCACGATTAAATCCGGCCCGCTGCCGTCCGGCCAAAGCAAGGCCTGTTCGGTGCACCACCAGTAGTCTTCCAGATTTTCCCCTTTCCAGGCAAATACGGCGGCCGACCCCTTGCGGGCAATGGCCGCGGCGGCATGATCCTGGGTGGAAAAGATGTTGCAGGAAGCCCAGCGAATATCGGCGCCCAAAATCTTCAAGGTATCGATGAGCATGGCCGTCTGGATGGTCATGTGCAGGCTACCGGTGACCTTCAGGCCCTTGAGCGGCTGCTGTGGGCCATATTTTTCCCGAACGGCCATGAGCCCGGGCATTTCGTTTTCCGCCAGCTGCATCTCCTTGTCACCGAAGTCGGCAAGGTCGAGATCGGCAACTTTGTAGGGCAGTGACGAATCATAGGCCACTGGACCCTCTATCGCCACTACGGTTTCGGCAAGTGTCATCGGTGTTCCTCCATAAATATAGGGGGGCCATCGGCCCCCGTTGTTTTTAGACTCATGATAATCGTCGTTGGGCCGATTACAAGCCGGCCTTTTCACGGATAATATCCGCCATATTGGTCTGTTCCCAGGAAAATTCCGGTTCGGTCCTTCCGAAGTGGCCGTAGGCGGCGGTAGCGCGATAAATGGGACGCAAAAGATCGAGGTACTCGATGATGGCCGCGGGCCGAAGGTCGAAAACCGATTTTACAATCTCCTCCACCCGCTCCTTGGGCACCTTCCCCGAATGCATCAGGTCGATCATCACCGATACCGGCTCGGCCACGCCGATGGCGTAGGCAATCTGGACCTCACATCTTTTGGCCAGGCCGGCAGCCACGATGTTTTTGGCCACATGGCGCCCCATGTAGGAGGCGCTGCGGTCTACCTTGGAGGGGTCCTTGCCGGAGAAGCACCCGCCGCCGTGGCTTCCCTGACCGCCATAGGTGTCGACGATGATCTTTCGCCCGGTGAGCCCGCAGTCTCCCATGGGGCCGCCCACCACGAACCGTCCGGTGGGATTGATAAAATAGCGGGTGTCGCCGTCGATCATGTCGGCGGGGATGACTTTCTTGATCACCTCTTCGATAATCGCTTCACGCAAGTCTTCATGGGTGACATCGGGTTTGTGTTGGCTTGAAACCACGATGGTATCCACCCGTTTGGGCTGACCATCCTGATATTCGATGGTGACCTGGGATTTGCCGTCGGGCCGCAGAAAATCGATAGCCCCGTTTTTGCGGACCAGGGTCAGGCGCCGGGTCAGCTTGTGGGCGTACATGATGGGCATGGGCATCAGTTCCGGCGTTTCGTCGGTGGCGAATCCGAACATCAGCCCCTGGTCGCCGGCTCCCTGATCTTTATAAAGGCCCTCACCGGTATTGACCCCCTGAGCAATGTCTGCGCTCTGGTGGTCGATGCTGGTAAGCACCGAGCAGGTCCGCCAGTCGAACCCCATCTGTGAGGAGTGGTAGCCGATATCCTTGATGGTTTCCCTGACGATCCGGGGTATGTCCACATAACACTCGGTGGTGATTTCACCGGCGATAAAGGCCATGCCGGTGGTGACTAGGGTTTCGCAGGCCACACGGCAGCCTTTGTCCTGGGTCATGATCGCATCTAAGATGGCGTCGGAAATGGCATCGGCCACTTTATCCGGATGACCCTCGGTAACCGATTCGGAGGTAAACAGAACTTTGTTGATCATACATGGTCTCCTTTAATAAAAAATAAACACTACGATGCCGGAATTAGAACAAACACCAATAAATGTCAATGATGACATCATAATATAGAAAAACAAAGCCGGGATCCGGCTTTGCTTGTTGATGGTTACGCCCTGGAATGCCGGCTATTTCCGATGCAGCGGCATCGGCACGGCAACCGTCGAGATCCTTCAGGCCGGGCTCAATACAACCTTGTGTGCCACCAGGTTGCAGGCCATCTCCCGGGCCGTTTCCAGATCCAGACGGCCCATGTTCAGCACCATGTGGTACAATCGCGGATTTTCATAATCACTTTTGCCTAACCGTTTATACAGGCTTATCCGTCGTCGATCTTCGCTGACAACCAGGCGGTTGGCTTTTTTGTATGACATTTTATACCGTTGCATAATGAATTTGACCCGGCTTTCGAAATCATCCACCAATAAAATGTGGACGGCATCGGGGTGGTCGTCGAGAATGTACTGGCTTCCCCGGCCCAGGATCACCACGTCTCCTTCATCGGCGAATTGGGCGATGATGAGTACCAGGTAATCCAGATAGATCTGTTCGTCCAGGTAGCCCCGCTCATCGGCGAGCACCAGGTCCAGCCAGCGCTTGGAAACCATGCTGGAAATGAATCTGGAAAGCTTGCTGCCGGCCTCTTTTTCGAAGGATTCAATCCAGTGGGTGGAGACATTGGCCTCCTTGGCCACACGCTGAAGGATATCACTGTCGGCGAAGGTGTATCCCAGTGATTCGGCAATCATTTTGCCAAGGGTGATGCCGCCTGCGCCAAATTGCCTCGAAATGGTGATGACCGCCATTAATGCCTCCTCAATCTCAATCTCGGTTGCGGGTTAGAATCTTTTTCCACTGCCGTGCCGGCGGTTACTCCTCTTTCGGTGGAATGAGCAGGACCGGGAAAATGGATTGCTCGGCCAGCTCTTTGCCGATGCTCACCCCCCACCGGTCCGCCCACCGGCTTTTCCGCGGGGAACCGGCAATAATCATGGAAGACCGACACTCTCTGGCGGCCTTGTCGATTTCGGAGACGGCATCTCCGATATAGACGTGGGGATTCGCCGTGATGCCGGAATCTTCCAGGTCGTCACACAGGGTTTCCAGTTTTTTCCGGTTTTCTTTGCGGGTTTTCTGGATGCCCATGGCGGACGTTTCTTTCAGGTCCTTTTCGCTGGCCACATGAACCACATCTACCTTACGGATCACCGTTTTCAGCGATTTCAGATAATCGATGGCGCGCCGGTTGGCGTTTGACCAATTGGTGGCCAGCAGGGGTTTTTCAAAGGGATTATCCGCTATGGGGCCTTTCTGAGTGAGGTATTTGTAGACCAGGACAGGGGTGGCGGAGCGGCGAACGATTTCGGTGATATCGGATCCGGAATAGAGCTGCTCGAGGCGTCCCTTTTTCTCCGGGCTCAGGACAATGAGATCCACCGACTCCTTTTCGGCAGCCTGGATTACCTGGCCGGCGAAACTGCCCACGACGATGTAGACACCCACCTCCATGCCCTGTTCAAAAAGGGTTTCGGCCCAGTCGATAAACCGGATGTTGGCCTTTTCGCGAAGCCGGATTTCAGCGCTCTTTTCGTACCCTTTGCCCCGCCGCATAGCCACCTTGTCCCGCTCGATGACATTGAGAAACACGACATGGTTGAGGGCGGCTTTTTTCAGGTCCATCAGGGACTGCAGCGCATCGAACCGTAGCTTTTCAAACCGGGTGACAAACAGCAGTTTTTTTATCTCCATTTTTCTCATCCTTGTCTGCCATGTGAATCATACCGGCTCGGGCCTACGTGGATTCTATCCCAAAAATTTTTTGATCTCCCGGGCAAGGTCATCCGGTTCAACCGGTTTTTCCAGATAGTTTTCCGGTTCCGGCACCGGTTTGTCCCCGAATTCCGTAAGCGCCTTCTGGGAGCGTAAAAAAGTTCGTTTGGCCACGCCGGAGAGCATGATCACGGGTATTTTCTCCAGGGACCTGTCCGTCTTCAGCTCCCGATAGAGACGAATGCCGCTTTGCTTTGGCATCAACACATCCAGGAGCACCAGGTCCGGCGGATCCTTTTTAATGACCTTCAGCCCCTCTTCACCATTGGATGCCTCGATGGGTGTATAGCCGCTCTCCTCCACGACGGTGGCGTTAAACAGCCGGACATCCGGGTCATCGTCCACGATTAACACTTTCTTGCTCATTTTAAACCTCCATTAAAATTAATCCCGATATGATAACACGCAAATGGTCGGACACTCAGTTCGGGGTGACGGCATCGGGCGATTGGGGCGGAAACCGCAAAGTAAAGGTGGTGCCTTCCCCTTTGGTGGAGGTCACATCGATGGTTCCCTTGTGCTCTTCCACCAGCTTGGCCGTCACCAACAGGCCGAGTCCGGTTCCCTTGACGCCTTTGGTGCTGAAAAAGGAGGAGAAAAGCTTGGCCCGGACCTCTTCTGACATGCCGCAGCCGTTGTCCTTCACGTCGAAGCGAATGGTTCCGGTCGCTTCCCTTTCGGTGAAGACGGTCACCTGATGATCCTTATCGACATCAGTGTCAAAGATACATGCATCGATAGCATTTGTCACCATATTCATCAGACAGCGGTGCACGGTGCGTGGGTCCAGCATCACGGGTTCGATCCCTTCGGAAGACCGGCTGACCATGGCCACATCGTGATCTTTGGCCACGTTGTTGAGCAGTTCGCAAACGTCTTCGGTGATTTCATTGGGATTGCAAAGCTCATATTCGGGTTCCCGCTCCTTGGAGTATGAGAGCAGATCCATCACCAGGCCGGAGGTACGGGTGATGTTGCGCTGGATCATCTCCCAGCCATTTCTCATTTTTTCGGTGTTGTCTCGCGATAGGCCCACGTCTATCAGGTAACTGCCGCCCTTGAACCCGTGCAGGATATTCTTGATGCAGTGGGCCATGCCGGCAACGGTCTGGCCCACTGCAGCTAGCCGTTCACTGTTGACCAGTTCATGTTCCAAGCGCTTGATTTCGCGCAGGTCCTGGAAAAAGGCCACGGTTCCCATCATTTTTTGTTTTTCGCGCAACAGCGACCCCGAGAACCTGACCGGTATCGACTCACCGGTGCTGGCTTTGACCTCGGTTTCAGTCCATGGCGATGTTTCGTTGGCATTTCCGTCCAAACCCGTTCGGTTGAGGGCTTCCTGAACCCACTGGGGTAAATAGTCTCTGGCATCTTTGGTGGAAACCACATCATCGGCGGAGTAGCCGAAGATTTGCTCTGCGGCCGGGTTGAAGATAATGGTTTTCCACTGGTCATCGGTGGCGATGATGCCATCGTGGGCACTCTTGATAAGTTTGGCCTGGAAGTTAGATTTACGGATGACCTCTTCGTGCAATAGGGCATTTTCAATGGTGACGCCGATGCGGTTGCCCATCAGGTCCAGCAGATGCAGGTCTTCAGAGGAGAAGCGATCCGTCTCCTTTTCGATACGCATAACGCCGATACCCTTGCTCTCTTTAGCGCTGATGGGAATGTAGGCAAAGGTGGTTTCTGCCGCCGTATCGTCTGAATAGCCGCCATTGTGGTCTCCTTCATTGAAAACGGTGGGTTTGTTGGTACGCAATACCTTTCGGATGATTTCCGTTTCCGATTCCGGTCCGGCCAGCCTGTTTTCCTGGTTCGAATAGCAGATATTAAAATAGCGCAGGTCGAACCGGTTTCCGTCTTCGGACATATAGAGGCAGACGCTTTCGGCCTTCATGAAATCGCGGATCTCCATCACTGCCCCTTCGATGCGTTTTGGAAGGCCCAGTGGCGCGTTGAGGGCCGTATAGATGGAGCACAGGGTGGCCAATTCCCGATTGCGCCGGTGCTGTTCCTCTTCGGCCCGTTTGGTTGCGGTCGTGTCCCACAGGGTCTCGATGGCCCCCACCACGGTGCCGTCGGCGGCTTTGATGGGGGCGGCGGTGAACCAGCACCACCTGCCCCCGCTACCCAGTTTGGGGAAAAAGACCTCGGCCTCGTACCCCCCGTCGATGAAAGCCGATTTCCGCCACTTACCGCCATATAGGTCCCAGATCTCCTGGTCGCTCTTCCGGTCCAGGATGATGTCGGCCATGGCCGGACGTTCGCTGTCCCAAAAAGGGGCCCATTGGCGGTTGGTTCCCACCATCTCTGCGGAGGGATGGCCGGTGAGATTTTCAAGGGCCTGGTTCCAGTGGGTGATCATGTGATCCCGGTCTAAAACAAAGGTCGGGATGGTGCTGCCCTGAATGATTTGGAACAGGACCCGCTGGTTTTCCTCCAGCTTGCGTGTGTACTGCCGCCGGTCGGATTCAGCCCGTTTTTTATCCGTGCGGTCCCACAGGGTCTCGATGGCCCCCACCACGGTGCCGTCGGTGGCCTTGATGGGGGCGGCGGTAAACCAGCACCAGCGGCCGTCGGTTCCCAGCTTGGGAAAAAAAATCTCCGCTTCATAGGCGCCGTCGATCAGTTCGGATTTTTTCCATTTTCCGCCGTAGAGGTCCCAGACTTCCTGATCGCTCTTCCGATCCAGGATGACGTCTGCCATGGTCGAGCGCTCGGTGTCATAAAAGGGTATCCATTGGTGGCTGGTACCCATTATCTGGGATGCCGGATATCCGGTCAGCTGCTCCAAGGCCCGGTTCCAATGGGTAACCACATGTTCCTGGTTGATGACGAATGTGGGAATGGTGCTGCCCTGGATGATTTGGGCAAGTGCCCGGCGGCTCTCTTCCGCCTCACGCGTCTGCCGGATGCGCCGGGCTTCCGCTTCCTTTTTCTCGGTGGTGTCCCAAAAGGTTTCAATGGCACCGATGACGCTGCCATCGGTTGCCTTGATGGGGGCGGCGGTGAAAAAGAGCCATTTGCCCCCGGTCCCCAGTTTCTGAAAAAAGACCTCTGCCTCGTAAGCACCGTCGATGAGGTTGGATCGCTTCCACTTGCCGCCGTATAGTTCCCAGACCTCTTGATCGGTTCGTTTTTCCAAAATCACATCGGCCATGGTGGGGCGTTCTTTATCCCAGAAGGGCATCCACTGGTGGCGTGTGCCCACCATCTTGGTGGATGAATAACCNCTCAGACGTTCCAGAGCATGGTTCCAATGGGTCACCACATGGTCCCGNTTCACGATAAATGTGGGAATGGTGCTGCCCTNNATAATTTGGGTGAAACGGTTCTCGTTCTCCTCAATACGAACGATATCCCGNCGGTGTTCGGCTTCTACCCGCTTTTTTTCCGTGGTGTCCCACAAGGTCTCGATGGCTCCCATCAGGGTGCCGTCCGAGGCTTTGATGGGAGCGGCCGTAAAGATGAGCCATCGGCCGTTTTTACCCAAATGTTCGAAAAACTCCTCGGCTTCATAGGCCCCTTCCACCAGGGCCGATGGTCGCCATTTGGCTCCGTAGTACTGGCTGATTTCGCCGGTTTCCAGCTGATCCAGAATCACATCGGCCATGATTGGGCGTGCTTTTTTGCGAAATGGCTTCCAGTGATGATTGGTCCCCATGACTTCGTTGGCGGCAAAANCGGTGAGTTTTTCCAGTGCCCGATTCCAATGGGTCACGATGTGGTTCCGGTTGATCACGAAGGTGGGTGTGGTACTGCCTTCAATGATCTGAGACAGGGTCTGTTCCGTCTCTTCCAGCTCCTTGACATGGCGCCGGCTTTCTATTTCGGATCGTTTGTTTTTCGTGGTGTCCCACAAGGTCTCGATGGCCCCCACCACGATTCCGTCCGACGTTTTTAAAGGGGACGCGGTAAACCAGCACCATCGTCCCCCCTTACCCAGTTTGGGAAAGAAGACCTCAGCCTCATAGGCATCCTCAATGAGGCCGGATTTTCGCCATCGTTCGCCGTAAAGCTCCCGGATCTCCCGCTCGGTGAGCTGCTCCATGATGACATCGGCCATGGAGGGGCGTTCACTATCCCAAAACGGTTCCCACTGGCGTCGGGTACCCACCATTCGAGCGGCCGGAAAGCCGGTAAGCTTTTCCAGGGCCTGGTTCCAGTAGGTGATCACATGATTGCGGTTGAGCACGAATGTGGGAATGGTGCTGCCCTGAATAATCTGCGAAAGGGTTCGTTCACTCTCCTCGATACGGCGGGTATAATTGCGGCGGTCGACGTCGGCCCGCTGATTTTCGGTATTGTCCCAGAGGGTCTCGATGGCACCGATGATGGTGCCGTCGGACGCCCGGATGGGGGCCGCGGTAAAAAAAAGCCATCGTCCGTCCTCACCCAGGTCCTCGAAAAATTCCTCCGCTTCAAAGCCCCCATCGACCAGCATGGAGGTGCGCCATTTGGACCCATAGTAGTGGTTGATTTCACCGGTTTCCAATTGATCGAGAATCACGTCCGCCATGATNGGTCGTTCTTTCCTGCGGAAGGGCTTCCAGTGATCACGGGTGCCGATCATCATGTCGGCATCGTAGCCGGTAAGCACCTCCAGGGCATGGTTCCAATGGGTCACCACATGGTTGCGGTCGATGACAAAGGTGGGGATGGTACTACCCTGGATAATTTGGGAGAGGGTCTTTTCGTTTTCGTGGAGCGCCGTCTCGATCTGCTTGAACCGACGGTTGCGCTGCATGAGGATGTCGGCGGATTGTCGAAAGACTTGGTTGAACCGGTCTTTTACCGTCTCCATGGTCATTGTTTCGGTGGTCAGGTCCGCCAAGGCATCCTGGCGAATGGTTTCCAACTGCAGCAGGTCCCACAGGAACCGTGAGTCCTGGTGGTCGATCAGCGCCACCTCAGCCGGCTTGATGTGTGAAATGATGCGGGCCAGGTCTATGTCCCAAGTGACCTCTATGATGGTGTCCAGCCCCTCCAGGCGACAAATTTCGCGATAATCACGGCAGGTATGAATTCCCATGGTACGGGCATAGACCATGCCGGCGGCATGGTCGTTGAGATCGGCAACGCCCAGGACTTCCGGATGCCGGCCTTCGAAACGGTCGCCAAGCAGGTGCCTGAGCAGTTTGTCACAGAATCTGCCCCCACCGACGATGGCAATTTTCGTATTTTCGATATCTTGGATCATGGCGTCTTCGGTGAATCTTTTTTAATTNTCCCGAAAGCAAACCGCGTTTCGGATGCTTTCATTTGCCTTACGGTATCAGCAGCACCGGCAGTTCACTCAATTCAGCGATTTGATGGGAGACACCCCCCAGCCAGTACTCATGGTACCAGTCCTTCCCGGTTCGCCCCATGACGATCATGGTGGCACCATAGTCCCGGGACATCTTGATGATCTCTTCCACCGTACGGCCCATCGCCAGATGGTCTTCGCTCCGGATACCGGCATCGTCGATCTGTCGGCAATAGGATTGAAGCCGTTTTTTGCTTTCGTCTTCAAGACGCCTGACGGNTGGCATTTCCAGATTTTTAATTCGGCGGGCACCCAGCACATGAGCCACGATTATTTTTTCCGCCAGCCCTTTCAATGCCAACATCGCGTTCAGGGCACGCCGGGAGGGTTCCGACCAGTCCGAGGCCAGCAGCGGTCGTTTCCAGATCTTTTCATTGGTGCGCGTCAGGAGCTCTCCCTGCCATTCATACTGCACCATGTATTTGCTCATGAGTACCGGGATTTCGCTGCGGCGCAGAATGTCCAGAACATGGGTGCCTACATACACCTTTTCGAAGGTCGTCCGTTTCTTGCGTCCCAAGACGATCAGGTCGGCCTTTTCCGTTGTGGCCATGTCCAGGATTTCGGCATTGGCAGCCCCCACTTCGATCCGCTGGCTAAATTTCAGTTGTGGGTCGCCGATTGTCCGGATCCAGTCATCGAATTTTATGCGGGCCTCCTCGCGCATACGCATCTCGTTTGCTTTCAACGTGCCGCCGTAGGGAACGAAGGCCACATCTTCCCGCGGAATCACGTGGGCCAGAACCACTTTCTTAAGCCCGGCTGCCTTTAATTCGATAACCGTTTTCAAAGAATTGAAGGCCAGTTCCCGAAACCGGGTGTGAAAGAGCAGGGTCTCGAATCGCATTGTCGGCCTCCCGTCCCTAAAAGAAAATAAGGCTCACCACCGCAAATATCGGCAGCAGAAAAACAATCGTATATTTCAAAATATACCCAAAAAAGCTAGGCATGGCGGTTCCGGCCTCCTCGGCGATGGAACGAACCATGAAGTTGGGGGCATTGCCGATGTAGCTGCAGGCACCGAAAAAGACGGCGCCGGCGGAGATGGCCTTGAGGTAGAGGGCCTTGTCCGTCATCAGCAGCGGAACCGCCTGGGCTTCAGACATTCCCGGGTAGTGGCTTCCCAGGGCCGTGTTGAAAAAGGTCAGATAGGTGGGCGCATTGTCCAGAAACCCGGACAGGGTGCCGGTGACCCAGAAGTAGTGTGCCGGTGTTCTCACGGCGGTGATCAAAAAGGCCAGTTGGCCGTTGGCACCGGCCTTAAGAATCAGCAAACAAGGGATCATGGTGATAAAGATGCCTACGAAAAGGTACGCCACCTCGATGATGGGAAACCAGGTGAAGTCGTTGTCTTCGCGGATTTCCAGGGAGGTGGTAGCCATGGAAAGCAGCCCCATGACAACCAGCATCCCGTCTCGGACCCAATCCTGGACGCCACGATGAACACCCAGCACGTTGAGATGCCCCCAGTCCACCACGCCGCTCATCAACACGGCGGCGATGATTCCGGCCAGAAAAATGAAATTGTGAATCCCCACCAGCTTCAGTGGCGTCTTTTCCGCTTCGTGGGCCGGGACGCGTCCGGTTTCCTTTCTAAAATGGTACAGATCCAGGAAAAAATAGACCACCAGCAGCAATCCGGCGACCGTCGCCATGTGAGGCATAATTTTGAATGTCCAGAAAAAAGAGACGCCATGCAAAAAACCCAGAAAAAGCGGCGGGTCACCCAGCGGGGTCAGCGAACCGCCCACGTTGGCCACCAAAAAGATGAAAAAAACCACCATGAAGGTGCGGTTTTTGCGGTAATTGTTGGCCCGCAGAAAAGGCCGGATCAGCAACATGGCCGCCCCGGTAGTGCCCATCCAGGAGGCCAGCAGCGTCCCTAAGGTCAGAATGATCACGTTGACCGGCGGTGTGCCCCGCAGCGATCCCTTCAAAAGGATACCACCGGATACGGTATACAGGGACCACAGCAGAATTATGAAAGGTAGATAGTCTGCCAGGACAATATGGATGATTTCATACAGGGCGGTGCCCGTGTAGACGTAAAGGAACGGGCCGGCCATGGCTGCCGCCCAGAATGCGGACACCTTGCCGAAGTGGTGGTGCCAGAATTCCGGCGCCACTAGCGGAAATAAAGCAATCGAGAGCAGCATGCAGGCGAAGGGGATGCAACTCCATAAGGGCAGGGCAGGACCCAGATCTTCATGTCCGTGGTGATTCTCCTGCTTCGTGGCGCCGTGACCCGCTTCCGCTAGATGATCCGTTACTGGGTTCTCGGCAGCGTCGTGGGTTTTTCCTTCGTGATGTTCGGTCAGTGTCTGCTGCGGCTCAGATGCCCATAGCGCCGGTCCCTGAGCAGGTATGGCGAGAAAAAGGGCCACGAGCCATAACATGAGAAGTATCGAACGTCTGCAGGGCATATGCATTGGCTGCCTGGCCTCCCCGTTGTGAAACAGGGCCAACGCATCGTCTGACCCGTGTCTGGTAAAAAAAGGAGATCGCCGAATATACACTCTAATATCTATTGCGTGTGTGTCTCCGTGCTTTTATCGCTCCGGGCAGCCGTTCATTCCAATGCACGGCAGAGGCTGGCACCCTTTCGATGATATCGTCTAACCCTAAGATATGAAATGAAATGCGGCTTTTTTTATACTACGGTTCTCGTTTTATTGTCAACCGGTTTGGTCGGTGCGTCCGTCGCCGCTCCCGAGGGCCGTTCGAACAGCCGATGGACGTTGTCTTTGCCTATTTTCCGTTGAACGAAATGTTGTCGACCCGTATCCTTTCCGGTGGTGCCGTGATTTTGGTGACCGCACCCGTGGCCATGGTCCGGCGCGCGACGGATTGACATCGGTGAGGGATTGTGAAATGCAACATTGAATTTAATCCTTTTGGAGTAACTTATGAAAGCAGATACCAATTTGGATGTCATCGTCGATTTCATTACCGGACAGCCGGTGTCCAATGTGGGGGCCGAAGTCAATCGTCAGCGGGTCGAGCGCTATCTGATTGAAACAAAAGGCTATCGGCGTGAAGATGTGGTGGTGGATGCCCCGATTGATGTTGAGATCGATGGTGATGTTTATCGATCGACGGTGGACCTGGTCGTTCAGATCGCGGGCAGGCCTTTAATGGCCGTTAAATGCGCTGCCGGTTCACTGGGGTCAAGAGAGCGGGAAATCGTTTCGGCGGCAAGGCTTTATGGCGCCACGCCGCTGTTGCTGGCGGTGGTTTCCGACGGATCCTGCGCCACGGTCCTGGATGTGGCAACGGGCAAGAAAAAAGGCGAGGGGCTTTCCGCCGTCCCCGATCGAACNGAAGCCATCGGCCTGGNCCAAGCGGATGCACCNTCGCCCATCGCACCCGACCGACTGACCCGGGAAAAGCTGGTATTTCGGTCTTACGATTCCATGAACGTCAATGTGCGTGGCCGGGTAATCTGATCATCATGTTTCACCCATCAAAATGATAAGTGTGCACCCTACAGTCTTATTTGCCAAGGCCTTTACATGCCGGCCACTTCTTTTCCGCAATGTTTGCAGACCTTGGCCCGTTTTTTAATGATTTCCATGCAAAAAGGGCATTCCCGAGTGAAAAAGCGGTTGTGGATCTTTTGTATGGCGGCATCCACTTGTTCCTTCAGGCGCTGGTTGCCGAATTTGAGGTTGCGGATGGGTTCGATGGCCTCCAATTCTCCGAAATCGCCGATCATTTCTGCCGCCTTCATACGGACGCGGACCGGCTCGGCCGAATCCATGAGCAGCCTTACAGTCGTTACCCCGTCCTTGTTCACGTAGCAGTCTGCAAGAATTGAGAATCCTTTTTTGATGTTTTGTTTCAGGGCCTCTTCCCCTGCAAGTACCTGATCATCGATTACCTGGCCTGTTGCCCCAACCGGACTGAATACAGGCATCAGCTCGAATTGGTCGGTACCGGGATAGTTGATGCAGCGGTAGGACGCGTGATGGGCATAGTTTTCCATCATCTTATCCCATCCCTGGGTGTAAAGGGGGCAATCGTCGTTGAAACACATGAACAGGTAGGGTGTTCCCCAGCCCAAACCGTCGCCGACGTTGATGGACGGCACCTCCCAGATGCTCATCTGCGTACTACAGTGGGGGCAGTCGGGTTTTTCCATACCTATTATTTTTTCAAAAACTTCTTCTTTGGTTTCAAAAGCCATCTACATGCCTCCACGGTGTCGGTGAAACAATCCGAATTCAGGGTTATACCAAGTGCCCGTCGGCCAAGCGTCAACGGCTAATTTAAGGCGTGGGTGGGCATTGTCAACCAAGCGCCACGGCAAGCAACAATAAATAAAAGCTAAAGATAGGTTACAGGGCCCTTACCCTGCCGGCTGCCGATAATCCCAGCGGGTTTTTTATAAACCTTTCGGCTGTGCCGGCAGGCGCACATCACCTGATTACCTGATTACCATCCCCAGGTCAGGTACTGGTGAATGGAGTCGGCCGCCTTGCGACCGGCACCCATGGCCAGGATGACGGTGGCGGCGCCGGTGACGATGTCGCCGCCTGCCCAGACGCCTTTTTTCGTTGTTTTCCCCGTTTCCGGGTCAGCCACGATATAGCCCCACCGGTTCAATTCCATGTCCGGTGTGGACTGGGTCAACAAGGGGTTGGCCCCGGAGCCTACGGCCACGATGACCAGATCGGTATCCATGTGAAATTCCGAACCCTCGATGGCCATGGGACGGCGACGGCCAGAATCGTCGGGTTCGCCAAGCTCCATTTTGAGGCACTCCATGCCGGTGAGTCGTCCCTTTTCGTCACCCTTAAAGCGGGTGGGATTGGTCAGCAGGAAGAATTCAATGCCCTCTTCCTCGGCATGGTGAATCTCGGCGGTCCGGGCGGGCATCTCATCCCGGGAGCGGCGATAGACGATCTTGACATTGTCTGCTCCCAGGCGCATGGCGGTGCGGGCCGAGTCCATGGCGACGTTGCCGGCCCCCAGAACCACCACATTCTTTCCCTTGGGAATCGGGGTGTCAACGTCCGGATAGCGGTAGGCTTTCATCAGGTTGGCCCGGGTGAGGTATTCGTTGGCGGACAGGATGCCGACCAGATTCTCGCCGGGCAGATTCATGAACCGGGGCAGGCCCGCTCCAACGCCCAGGTAAACGGCATCGTACCCCTGCTCAAACAGCTCGTCCAAACTGACTGTGCGCCCTACCACGGCGTTCACCTCGACCTTAACGCCGAGACGCTCCAGAAAGTTGACCTCCTGGGCCACGATGGCCTTGGGCAACCGGAATTCGGGAATGCCGTAAACCAGCACGCCCCCTGGTTTGTGAAAGGCCTCCAGGACGCTGACATGGTATCCCTTTTGAATCAGGTCACCGGCCACGGTGAGGCCTGAGGGGCCGGATCCCACCACAGCTATTTTTTTACCAGTGGACGGCGCTGCCGGCGGCAGGGCACCGGTACCGCTTTCGCGCTCCCAGTCGGCCACAAAACGCTCCAGGTTGCCGATGGCCACCGGTTCGCCCCGTTTGCCAACGATGCACAGGCCTTCACATTGGACCTCCTGTGGGCACACCCGGCCACAGACGGCGGGAAGGGCGTTTTTGGTCCAGACGTGCCGGATGGCGCCGGTGAAATCACCCTCGGCGATCAGGGCGATAAACCCGGGGATGTCCACACTCACCGGACAACCGGCCACACAACCGGGTTTTTTGCACTGCAGGCACCGAGCTGCCTCTTCCTGGGCCATGGCGACGGTGTAGCCGGTAGGCACCTCCTCGAAATTGTGTTTTCTGATTTCCGGTTTCTGTTCGGGCATCACCATGCGGGGCGTCTTGCTCTTTTTCTGCGCTTTCTCGGTCATCTCAATCCCTCCATTTACCAATCCTGCGGCGTCGGTCGGTCTGTCGCACGTTCACCACGGATCGGTGCAATTCATTTTTCAGCTGAACGGTTATTGTTATTGCCGCCTGATCAGGTGGCATCCCGAAGGGAGCAGTAGTCTTCATAGCAGGTTTTTTCATCTTCACAGTAGGCCTGCAGGCGCAGCATCAACTCATCGAAATTGACCTGGTGGCCATCGAACTCCGGACCGTCAACGCAGGCGAATTTGGTTTCACCACCAACGGTTACACGGCAGCCCCCACACATGCCGGTGCCGTCGATCATGATGGGATTCAGGCTGACCATGGTTTTGACTTCGTAAGCGCGCGTGAGGTTGGCCAGTGCTTTCATCATGGGAACGGGACCGATACCCACCACCAGATTGACCGCTCCGGCTTCCAGCTCCTCCTTGAGAATATCGGTGACAAACCCGTGGTGACCGTAGGTCCCGTCGTCGGTGCAGACCCGCAGGTCATGGGATGCCGACTTCATCTGCGATTCGAGAATCAACAGGTCTCTGGTCCGCGCACCGATGATGCAGGTCACATCGTTGCCGACCTGTTTCAGCGCACGGGTGATGGGGTGCAATACGGCCACGCCGGTACCGCCGCCCACGCAGACCACCTTGCCCACTTTTTCCAGATGGGTGGGTTTGCCCAACGGACCGATGACGTCCTGAAACGCATCTCCTACCTCCAGAGACTTGAACAGGGCCGTCGATTTTCCCACGATCATATAGATGATCGTAATGGTGCCAGCGTTCGGATCCGTATCGGCCATGGTCAACGGAATTCGCTCCCCGTCCTCATTGGCCTTCAGAATCACGAACTGCCCTGGTTTTGCTTTCTTAGCGATCAAAGGGGCCTCGATTTCATTTAAAATCACGGTCCCTTCGGCCATCTCCTCGCGTTTGATGATCTTAAACATGTGCGTCCTCCAAGTCTATTTTTATCATTGCGGCCTTTATTAATAAACTGAATCTGGTTAATATACACGCCCGAGTTTTGAAATCAAGCTCAAAACACGAGATTGGTTTTTTCCATCGTCATTATTATTAATAATTTTTTAATTTATTGAGTTAATGGGGAAATTTATGAAAATTTTTGACAGTCATTGCCACTTGGATGATCATTCCTTTGAACCGGATTTTCGGGATATGATGCAGCGTGCCGCCGCCGCAAAGGTTTTGCGGATGCTGACGGTGGGGATCGACCGAGGCACCTCGGAACGGGCGGTGGCGCTTGCCAATACCCATCCAGGACTTTATGCATCGGTGGGAATTCATCCCCATGATGCCCGGTCCTGCACGACAGAAACCCTGGATCATTTACAATCGTTGGCCTCAGACCCCAACGTGGTCGCCTGGGGGGAGACCGGTTTGGATTTCAACCGCATGTACTCCCCAAAAAGAGACCAGGAACGGTGGTTCATTCGTCAGCTGGAGGTCGCCGAGACGCTGGACCTACCGCTGATTATCCACGAGCGCGACAGCCGGGGACGCCTGCTGGAACTGCTTGGGGTCAATCCCGGCACCCGTCGATCCGCCGTGGTTCATTGTTTCAGCGGCACGGCGGCCGAACTGGCCCGGTATCTGGAGATGGGCTTTTATATCGGGATCACCGGAATCGTCACGGTCAGTAAGCGGGGGGAATCCCTGCGACGGATGGTTCCGTCCATTCCGGCGGATCGGCTGCTGGTCGAGACGGATGCACCCTATCTGACCCCCACACCCCAACGCAACAAGTTCCGTCGCAACGAGCCGGCTTTCGTTCGTGGTGTGCTGTTGAAGGTCGCCGAGGTTCGCCGAGAGGATCCGCAAACGCTGGCGCAACAAATCTGGTCCAATACCTGTCGGCTATTTCGCATTGACGCGTCCGGAACCTAACGTTTTGCCCCGGCTCCGCTTGCCACCCGGAAATGGTAGATTGCGGTTCGGATCAAGGCCGCGGGGTTATTGAAACCGCAGGCACAACAGCGCTGCGTCAAGGATTTCAATAACCCCCATGCCCTACGGGCACAACAAAGCATGAAACACTTGCAAAGTTGAAAAAATGGCCATAGCTATTACATTTTAAAAAAACAAAATCAAATTAT
>JGI24023J19991_10000805_pt1 | contig 24688 bp, 24 predicted proteins | sample Cruoilmetagenom1_FD_19991 | JGI IMG/M metagenome (IMG submission 19991) | reverse complement strand
ATAGCAATTAGAAGGGCAACAATTCCAATTATGAGCTTAACACCGTTTTCAGCCCCGTTAATTATCGATTCAAATAAACTTCCGTCTTTGTCATAGTAAGGGTCCACATTGGTGCCGAGAGTCTTTGGCACAGCGTCTTCGGGAACTATCAACTTGGACATTACAACTGCAGCGGGCGCCGAAAGAATGGAAGCGGATATTAGATGACCTGCGATAGTGGGAAATTGATTCTGTAGGCTAAAAACATATAGCGCTAGTATATTTGATGAGACAGTCGCCATTCCAGCTGTCAGAACAGTGCACAGCTCAGAACGAGTCATATCGTTTAGATAAGGTTTAATCGTTAGAGATGACTCTATACCCACAAATATGTTACTTGCAGCGCTTAACGACTCAGCTCCAGATATCCTCATAAGCTTTGTAAAAGTATAGGAGAACCCTTTGATCACCCTCTGCATTATATTGTAATAGTAGAGGATAGACATTAGGGCTGAGAAAAAGATTATGGTTGGTAGCGCTTGGAAAGCTAAGAAAAAGCCTAGAGAATCTTCTCCGTAGTCATTTTGGGTACCGGGTGGAAGTGCAAGTCTGCCAAAAAGAAACTCTGCTCCTGCTGAAGCGGATTCAAGTACTTTCACCACTATATCGTTTAGATATAGGAAGAGTTTGGCACCTTGGGGAACCAGAAAAACAAATGCCCCAAAGATGAACTGTAAAACCAGAGCCCAGATGATAACTCTGTAGTTAACATTTCTTCTATTTGAGGAGAATAACCACGCAAACCCTAGTAATATGAAAATCCCGACAAAGCTTACGAGGTTGTAAATATCCATTAAATCTCCTTCACTTTTATATAAGCAAAACTATTCAGAAAAGATTATTTTTGAGCTGAAATGAAATTATACGATATTTTCGATAATTATTAAAAGCTGGCGAGCATAATACACACTTAAAGCAATAGATGGGTGCGTACTATTTTTTTTCAATCAGGCAATAGAGGTAAGTAGAAATCATTTGCCGACGGGTACTACCCGCTCGTTGTCGTTACTCGAATAAATTCACCTGATAAAAAGATTAATACGAGCTATAAAGATATTAAATATCAGGATTTTAAGAATACAGTACAGATTGTAGTTATCTATTATGCTGTATATACTTTTTATACTTAATAAGATTATGCAAACAGCCGCTGCAGGCGATGATAATCAAATTAAAATAAATCAGGAGGTATGAGCAATATGGCAGTAAAAAAACCAGGTAAACCCGCAACAAGAAGACCGCGTAAACCCAGAGAGAAAAGCAAGCACAAGGTTGTACAACATCTTGACGAAATCAAAAAAGATGTCATGGCTTTAAAAACAAAAATAGGTAAGACCAAACAAAGTGATCTTACAAAATTATCTGCGGATGTTGCTAAAAAAGTAAGTGATTCGGCATCCGAAATTATGAAGAGCTCCACGGATGTCTTGCACAAGGCTACAAAAGTCCTGCAGTTTGCGGCATTAGGCGCTGTCGAGGGAGGCAAGAAGGCTTTGAAAGAAGATAAAAAACCGAGGCGCAGAGCAACATCTACAACAACAAAGAGAGCTACAACCAGAACGACAGCCGGAACGAGCAGAAAAACGAGTAAAAAGGCAAATACCTAGGGTATTTTGCTTTAGATAAAGGTTAGCCTTGTCTTCTAAATGGCTACATCTTTCTATGTGGTATTTTCACAGTTGCAAAGATTCCTAAGATATTTCAGGCGGAGAAATACACCGTTGATAGTAGTCTAGCAATGCACTATTAAGAATCGAAAATTTCTTTTTTACAAGGTGCAAAAGGCGGCATCACGCCGACTAAGATACTTTAGGCACATTTTATAAATCCAATGTGAATTTTGAAGATGCACAATCGAATCATTAATTGAATCCCTCAATTTTGATTCTTTTGGTAAGGCAAAAGCCACGATATTGCTTCGTACAACGATGTTAGTAATATTTATTTTGCTTATCTTATTTTCTTTCAGATAACTACCTACCAGCAATTTATCGGCAATAATTGCAACAACTTCTTCATTTTGTAATGACTGGATGGCCTGAGGTATTGAACCTTCTTGGACGACCTTAACGTCTAAGTTCTGAAGATATCCTTTTACATCGGTTCCGCTAATTATCGCGACGGGCTGATTTTTTAAATCGCCCAAATCTCCTATATTTGATGAAAATCCCAAATGGGATATTGTTAAAGCACTTGTGAGCGATGCCGCAATGATAGAAACAAGGGTAATACTACAAATCAACATAATGACGGTTAGGATACGTGAATAAGTATCTTTGATCTCAAAGAATATATCGCTTGAAAATATTGTGTGAAAACCATACCAGATTGAATAGGGTATGCCCTTGTAAATTGATTGGGGAAAACTATCCGGAAAATACTGACGTTCTTTCAACCAAATCAAAAAACTACAAAATAAAACGATGAGAAATAAAATAATCAAAGGAAGACTGAAAACCCTCTTAAAAAAATGGATTAATAAAGGGCTAAATGTCGATGGGGTATCCTTAGTAATTAAATTTGATGTAGTTATATAGTAAGGAATTGAGAAGGCAATTTCATTAATACGCTGGTAAGTAATGGCAATCGGACCGATCACAAAGTCAAGTTTATTTGCCTTTAGTAGAGGTTCAATATCTAGATAACCGGACTGAGGTAGGAAGGTATATTCATATTGCCAGCCCCGGATCCTGGCGATCTCTTCCCAAAGTTCTATCGAAATGCCCCTGGGTTCGCCGTCTCCGTTCATGGCAAAGGGCTCAAGCGGAATCACGCCCACACGTAATAATTTATTATTTGGAGGAGACGGTGGGATTTTATCAACAGAGTACCCCGGGGATACAAATAGCCAGGTAAAAATACATAATATCAAAAACAACCATTTTGATACATAGCGCATGGTTTTCATAACATTTCAATTAACCATCCAAACTTACTTTACTACTTGAAAAAATAAAGAAGTAATAGTACAAGGAAAACCATTATGCTAATTGAAGAAGAGAAAATACAACAACTGTTTAGCCCTGACTTCAGCAAATAGCCGCCATGAGTTGATTTAATAACCCATTGACACTTGGTTTTATGTACCTACCACCATATATTTAAGTATAGAGCAAACCAATTTTTTTGTAAAGTATATGCATAGGTTCAAGACTTATGAGACAAGTAGGTCAATTCCATCACTCAAAATAGACAATCAATTTTCTTACAAGAAACAGTATATAACTAGTTCTTATTCTCTCTTCCCCTTTCACAAATCTCAAACTTGGATACAATATAGTAATTAAATAAATGGAGGATCGGAGTGATTTATAAATTTATTTACAGTAGCGTAATCCTATCATTCCTCATATTAATTGGTTGTACACCGACCAATGTTAACGTTTATAAGGCTCCTCAGAGCCCATATGAGAGTTACGAAGTTATTCTAATACCTGATTTTAGGAAAACGGATTTAGAGTGGGTCCCTTATGATTCAGGTGTTGAAATAGCAGATATGGTAGCCGAAGAGCTAAGAACGAAAAACAACATAGAAGTTGTTAACCGTTCATCTACTTATGACAGTAATGATCAGCAAAGGGTGTTGTTAGTCAGAGGCACTGTCAGTGGTTATGTCCGAGGCTGCAAGTACTGCGAATATGCTTTTAGAGGAATAAAGGACAAGGGTAAAATGTCTGTCCAGGTTTGGGTTACGCTAATAGATGGTACTACGGGGGAAGTTCTTGCCGATGTAGGCATTGACGGCAGAGCTAAGAGTCCTGGTACCGGAAGAAGTAAGTACACGAGAGTAGTTGACGAAATAGTCAACGTAGTTGAAGTAGTAAATAGTGGGCAGTCTTAGTCTAAACTATTTATATAAAATACTCTCTGCCGCACTTGCTGCTTCGATTTAAAATAGGCTAAGTTAACCCGGATAAGAGGCTACGGCGCAGTTATTAAACATATATTTTATAGGCCTTAGAGCACTTTCACTACCTTGTTAAATATCCATATTTACTTATACTTAGTTCTATCTTGATCCAAGCAAGCTGGGGTAGGGATTGAGGTGAGGAAGAAATGAAACTTAAGATTCTATTTTTTATTTTAGGCGCATTAGCCGGTTTTGGAATTACATATCCGAATTATGAAGTTCCTGTATCAGTAGTAGTTGGCGTTTTGTTTGGTTTTATTACAGTAGGTATTGTCTGGGGATCGGAATTTGTTTTAAAGTCTTATAGCTCGAAAGCAATATTAGGGGGAGCACTGGGTATGGGAGCTGCGGCTCTATCATTCTTCGCCCTATCCGAGGTATTAGGAACTTTATCTATTCCACCTAACATATTCCCTTATATTTCTGCTGCTTTTTTTCTCTTGCTATTTCACATCGGAATAACAATTGGAGTTAATAAAGGTAAAGATGCTGAAGAATCCGGCCGCAAGTATACATCAAAAGCTGGCGGAGAAGCCAAAATTCTGGATACAAGCGTTATTATTGACGGCAGAATCGCCGATGTGGCTGAGGTAGGGTTTATTAGCGGACCTTTAATAGTACCTAAATTTATCATTAAAGAGCTTCAGCATATTGCCGACTCTTCTGAGCCAATAAAAAGGGTAAGAGGAAGAAGAGGCCTTGATGTTCTCAAGAGATTGCAAAAAGATATCCCAAATGTCTCTATTAAAATTACCAGTCATGATTTTCCGGAAGTTAGAGAAGCTGATTTAAAGTTAGTAGAGTTAGCCGCTAAAATTAAGGGGCTCATTATTACAAACGATTACAACCTTAACAAGGTAGCAGGACTTCAGAACGTCAAGGTTCTAAACTTGAACCAGCTTTCCAATGCCTTAAAACCTGTTGTACTTCCTGGTGAAACAATGAATATCCATGTTGTAAAAGAAGGAAAAGAAGATAGCCAGGGTATTGGGTATCTTGAGGACGGCACCATGGTAGTGGTTGATGACGCAAAAAGGCACCTTGGAAACAAGATCGATGTCTCGGTGACGAGTGTGCTTCAGACACCTACAGGTAGAATGATATTTTCTAAAGTAAAAGACGATAACAAACGCATGGCATCAAATTAAAATGGCTGATATAAATGCTGCCGTTATTATCACAGCCGGTGGTTTAGGAAAAAGATTTGGGGGGAAAGGGGCGGAAGTGTTACCAAAACAATTTATCCCCCTTTCTGGAAAACCTGTTATTGCCTACTCAATCCTAAGTTTTGAAAGCTCCGAATTCATAAATGAGGTCATAGTTGTTGTACCGGAAAACTGGGTTGAATATACCAAGAGGGAAATTGTTGATAAGTTTGATCTTAAAAAGGTATCAAAAGTTATTGCCGGTGGAGATGAAAGACAAGCCTCTGTGGAAAGAGGGATTCACTCTATTTCATCCAAGCCAGACATCGTAGCCATTCACGACGGTGTAAGACCTTTTGTTACTCTAGAGACTATTGAAGAAGTTATAACCCAAGCTGGAAAATCTGGTGGAGCTATTGCAGCTATCCCTGCAACTGACACAATTAAAAAGTCTGGTCCAGAAGAAATAATTGAAAACACATTGCCTAGACAAGATATATGGTTTGCTCAAACTCCTCAAGCATTTAGATATGAAATTCTCAAAGAAGCATTTGAAAAAGCCTCGGAAGACGGTTATTTAGGTACTGACGAGTCTTTACTTGTAGAAAGGCTTGGACAAGAGATAAAACTTGTTAAAGGCTCTAAATATAATATTAAGATTACCGCCCCTGAAGATATTGAATTAGGAGAACTAATCTTAAGTTCAGGCATAAACAGTAATAAAGAGAATTAACCATGTACAAAATAGGATACGGTTTTGACGCTCATAAATTTTCTAAGGATAGCAAGCTCATTATAGGCGGTGTAGAGATCCCTTTTGAATATGGACTTAGGGGTCATTCTGACGCTGATGTGTTGAGTCATGCCATCTGTGACGCTCTATTGGGAGCTCTAGGGGAAGGCGATATAGGGAGCTATTTTCCAGACTCTGATCCAAAATATAAGGATATTTCTAGCTTAGTATTTCTTAAGGAAACAATAAAATTGCTAACAGAAAGAGGGTTTCAAATTGAGAATCTGGACAGTGTTATAGTATGTGAGAAACCCAAAATTGCTCCACACATTCAAAATATAAAAGAAACGCTTTCTTCAGTTTTGGAAGTCTCATCTAAATCAATTGGAATAAAAGCAACAACTACAGATCAAATGGGATTTACCGGCAGAGGAGAGGGAATAGCGGCGTACGCAGTTGCATTAATAAAGACTACAAACTAGTCCTCATATATTACTCAATCTAAAAATTTCTAACCTCAAAACGTTTAAGTTTCAAAACACTTTGATTCGGTAAACTGTATATTTATTTAATGTATAATTTTATTAATCCCCATATTTCAATTATACTGTAAAATATAACTTGGCATTCAGTCCTGGAAAAATGAAGTCAATTTCTAATCTAATTTACGTACTCTTAAACAAGCACAAAATAATACTGATTGTGATTAGTTTTATCACAGGAATACTGATAAGCGAATATACTAAAAATCCCTGGATATTAGTCGCAATTACAGGGTTCCTCGGTGGAATTATTGCCCTATATTTCCGAAATCTAAGATTCTTATTATTTATACCCCTAGGATTAGTCTTCTCCACCAATTCACAATTAATGTCCAACGATAACATTCTGAATTTCGTTGGAGAGAGAACAGATATAGAGGGAGTTTTGTATAAATCTCCCGAAAGTAGAGAGTCGGGTTCAAGACTATATCTTGATACAGAAACAATAATTAGCAGTGGAGTGAAAGAGCCTGCTTCAGGAAAAGTGATCATATACTTAGAGGACAGCGCTCAATTATTGGCCTATGGAGATAGGGTCCGTCTTCTGGAAGTAAAACTTAGACCCATCGAAAATTTTAAAAACCCGGGAGGATTTAACCTAAAACGATTCTATGAACGACAAAGCATATATGCCAGAGGATTTCTTGACGGCGACGATTCGATTATTTCATTCGGACTAGCAGAATCTTATAATCCAATTTTGCAATATATTGATAGATCGAGAATTAAATTCAGAAATTTTGTACTAGCTGGATTTCCTAGTCCTGAAAGCGCAATTTTGAATGCAATAACCGTAGGAGATAAAGCCGGAATACTCCAGAAGACTAGAACCGAGTTTTCAAAGGCCGGCATGGCGCATATTCTGGCCATATCAGGATTGCACGTAGGAGCAGTTGCAATAGCATTCTTTTTCATTATTAAGTGGCTTCTAAAACGCTCTGAATACATCTTGCTAAGGTTTCAGGTTCCCAGGCTAGCCGCTGGGATGACAATATTGCCAATATTTCTATATACCGCTGTTGCAGGTTTTTCCACTTCAGCTGTTAGAGCCTTTATTATGATCAGCCTTTATTTACTTTCAATTGTAATCGGGAAAGAGGAATATCGAGTCAACACCCTTAGCGCTGCAGCATTAATAATCCTTCTTTGGCACCCCTGGTCACTTTTCGAAATATCATTCCAACTTTCTTTCGCCGCTGTCTGTGGAATATTGATAGCTCACAAATTTTATCCTTTCAGGTTCAACACCTTTAAAGACAAATTCTATAGCTTGTTAAAAACAACGGTAGCTGCATCTCTTGTAACATTCCCTTTAGTTGCAAATTCTTTTGGAATTTTACCGCTGGTTTCTATGCCCGCTAACTTAATATTAATACCGCTTATCGAATTTATAATTGTCCCAATAAGTCTATTATCATTCATTGGATACTTAGTTTCTCCCGGCATTGGAGGGTTTTTGATATCGGCAAATATATTTTTCATAGAGATGCTTACGTTTGGAGTTGAATCAGTTCTAAAAATTCCATATTCTTCACTTACCATACCGCCTATGAATACTGTGAGTTGGGTAATGTTCTTTATAGTAGTTATATTCCTAATTCTAAATTCGGTCTATCCAAAAATTAAATTTATTATTCCAGTTGTCGTTTTAAGTTTAGTACTTTCTCTTGTAAATCCATATCCAGGAAAGTCCTCAAAAGGAGTGTTAGATGTTAGCTTCCTTGATGTCGGAGCAAGAAAAAGTCTCGTATTTATAAAACTGCCAGATAAAAGAAACATAGTCATAGATGGGGGTTACTCAATAAATGATCAGAACGGGTACTTAGAAAAAACTGTAATTACTAAGTATCTATTAAACGAGGGAGTGATGAAAATAGATCTCTTAATTCTTAGCTCTGCCGACAAAGACACGCTAAGTGGAGCTGTTCATCTTATAGAGAAATTCGATGTGGGAATCTTATTGACTAATGGAGACAAGTTAAGCGGGGAATTATGGGAGCATATTAACGATAAAGATATAAACTGGGATAACTTATCAAATGCTAACGAACTATTATCCTCGGCAGCTGTGAAGTTAAATATCCTACGACCAGGTAAAGGCTTTCTTATTGAGGATTCATCCATGCCTGATCCTATAGCTTTTAAAATAAAATTTGAAGAAGATAGTTTTCTTATAGGTGATTCGTTAAATCAACCATCTTTCCAGAGGGAAATAATTGATAAACATGGAATAGATATAAATAGCACGGTCCTATATATACCAAATATGAAAATAGAAGAATCAATTGATGATTTAATAGAATATGTATCTCCGAAGATATTGGTTACAGGAAATACTATAATTACTCCTAATCAATTAAGAGAAAATTTATCAACCCTAAGTGAGGACATTATAATTCTAGAAACAGATATAGATGGAACTATTACAATTGCTTCTGATGGCAAGAAATTAAAAGTCAGTTCATTTATAGATGAAAAGGAATTAGTTTTACATTAAACTTACATCCTATGAAATATATTATCCCCTTAGTTATCATCGCTGTGCTGCTATTTTATTTTTTCCTACCTGCTAATGAAGATAAAGATGCAGCAGGCAAAATTGAAATAGTTCTAAATAACCTTATTGAATCCGGAGAAAGAAAAGATATTAATGTTGTTATGGAATATTTTTCGCCTGATTACCAAGACAGCTCAGGAAGAACAATTCTTGTCGTTAAAAAAATAATTCAAAACGCGTTTGATAGCTTCGAGTCTGTGGAAGGAGGTTATTCAAACTTAATTGTATCTACAATTGAAGACGAAAGAGGGGATACTCAAACTATAGCTAACCTCGATATATGGATAAGCGGTAATAAGACTGGAACTACTTATAACTTAATAGGAACTAAAGATAATCCTAGAAATGTCAAGATAGCATTTGAGAGTTTAATGCTCGGCGGATGGAAAATATTAAGTGTAAAAGGAATTAATTAAGATGGTACCAGTATTAAATTGCTCCTTCTTTTAAGAACTGACAATTACTCATCCCCTCCTTCCATCTTTGCATTAATAAAATCGCTTAGAATCTCAACATCGGTATTCTTAGCTTCTTCAACCGTACCTGTAAAAACTATCTTCCCATGATATAGAAAGGCTATCCTGTCAGAAATTTCGAATGCGCTTTGCACATCGTGAGTAATAATTACCCCCGTAATACAGAACTTTTCCTGCATATTTCTTATCAAATGATTAATTCTTGTAATGTTGGGAGGATCAAGCCCTGTAGTAGGCTCATCATACAAAAGAATCTTCGGATTGATAGCCATAGCTCTTGCAAGTCCTACGCGCTTTTTCATTCCCCCGCTTAGATCTGAGGGCATTTTGTCCTCAATATCCGGAAGTCCTACCATCTCGAGATTCTTTGCGACTATTTCCTTAATTTCATTTTCGGGGAAATTGGTGTTTTCTCTAAGCGGATAGGCTATGTTCTCTTCAACAGTGAGAGAATCAAATAGCGCCGCGCCCTGGAAAAGCATTCCTATCTTTTTTCTGACATTTACAAGAGCTGTTTCGTTCATGGGGACAATGTTCTCACCTTCTACAATAACATCACCACTGTCCGGTTTTAGGAGACCAGTAATTTCCTTGAGCAAAACGCTTTTTCCTGATCCGCTGCCCCCAAGTACAGTAATGTTTTCACCGCGTTGAATAGAGAGATTAACTCCAGTGTGCACTTCTTTCGTATCGAAGGCTTTGTAGACGTTATTAATTCCTATTATTTCTTCAGACATTCAAGAACACACCCTTTAAAAGTCGAATCCATGTATTAGATTCCTATCGATTCTAATTAGAGTGAATCAATTTGTCAAAAAAGAGAGGACAGAGTCTTAATTTTTCTATCAATTATTCTCAAATGATTGACTTTTAGTGCAGATAGATGTATAAAATGATAATCCGAAACAACTGACTGGGTCGAATTGAATCTCCAATTACAAAGGTTGTTTGTAGAAAGCGAGTATTAGTTTTATGAGAAGACAGAATATTAGCGCTGAGAATGAGCTTGAAGTTAATATCAAATTTTTAACTCAGTTCTTAATCCACCCAACAAAAATAGGGGCTATTGCGCCCTCTAATAATAAGCTCTGTGATATGATTACAGATATGGCGGAACTATCCCAAATATCAAGTGTGATTGAGTTTGGTTCAGGAACTGGTGTAATCACGGAAAAGATAGTCAATAAGATATCTGATGATACAACCTTTTTTGCAATGGAGATTAATGAAACATTGGTTGATGCAACAAAAAAAAGGTGCCCACATGCAACCGTTTACCAATCATCAGCAAGCAATGCGAAAAAATATCTTGAGATGCATGGGGAGCAGGGATGCGACCGTATAATTAGCAGCCTTCCATGGTCAACCTTTAATGATGAACTGCAAGATGATTTGATGGAGACTATTATGGATGTTCTAAATCCCGGAGGTAAATTCCTCACATATGCATATGTCCCGGGGCTGGTCTTTCCATCAGCAATGAGATTCAGAAAAAAACTGAACAAAAAGTTTAATAAAGTTAGTAGAAGTAAAATAGTCTGGTCGAATTTCCCTCCTGCTTTTATATATTACGCCGAAAAAACTTAATAATTTACAGCAATTAAAATCTTCAAAACAACACAGCTTGACATAGAATAAAATTTAATAGAAAATAGATTTCTGTAGGCTATTGACCTTTCTTCAATTTATTTGGGGGAATGGAGGATGAAACATAAATAGTCTGTTTTGTTTTAGTTAATTGGAATAGCCGTAATATTTCAATTCAGACTATACCCACTAATAAGTATCACGCAGATATTTAGCGTCTGTTCAACTACTTTTGCTCAAAGCTTCATTGTTTTTATTGATCTTTAGATACATATTTGACTCATAATACTCCTGAAGATCCTCTAAATCTTGCAGTATGTTGATTAACCTTTTACCGAAATCAGTAAATTCATACTCTACTCTTGGTGGTATTTCAGAAAATGAATGTTTTCAAGAACTCCTGTCTGCACCATTTTAGATAAGTGTTCATTGAGAACTTTGGCAGATAAGCCCTCCACATTTTTCGTCATTGCTCCAGGTCTTTTTATGCCGTCTTTTATTAATCCTATTATAACAACCGCCCATTTACAGCCCAAAATTTCTTCAACAATATTGAATATTTCATTTTTTATAACGTGTTTTGCTATTCTTTTTTCTTTTGATTTCAATGTTTAATACCTATCGGAAAGTATTGTACGTCGTGGAAACTACTTGAAACTATTAAATTATTCATAATAGTATATATGTATAGTGGGTTTTTAAATTCAATCTAATACTTCAAGGAGGTATTAATGAGAAACTTTTCTAAAAAGATGCTCACCGTTTTATTTTTATTATCACTAGCACTCTTTGTTTCTTCAAGCAGTCAGAACGCCTATGCAGAAATAGACGGAGCTAATCTTCCAGGACCGCAGCTCGTAACAGATGCTTGGATGTTTATAGCGTCTTACAAGTCCGATCCTGAGACTCTGAAAGCTATGCTACCGGAAGGTTTAGAGCCAAATCCAGAGGGTTCTGTTGTAATAAACATGTACACAGTACCAAATGGTAATGAGACATCAGGATTCGGTGCTTACACACTCACCTATCTAACCATTGAATTAGCCGGGCAGAATTCATATGTGATGAATTCAGATATTACTTACCCCGGCAGATACTTCATTTATTATTTCAACAGCTCTCCTGTCATGCGTGAATATACAAAAAAGGTAGGTATGCCGGTAAATGAAAATACAAATGTAGTAACCACAACAGAAGTTAGCGATGGGAAGCTCACCGCAACTTTAACTATGGACGGGAAGCCGGTTATCGTCTCCACAGCTGATGTTGGCAGCGAACTTGGGAACTTCAGCGGTGGACATCTTAACTATTTCGGATTAATTGCAACGGAAGAAGGTGGCAAGACGAAGAATCAGGTCGTAAAGTACCCTATTCCCTGGAACGGCGGGGTTGTTGACACACAAAACGCCAAAATAAAGATCACAGCGCCTGAAGGTCATCCATTAAATAAAGTTAAGCCTATTGCAGACCCAATATGGGCAATATGGACCAAAGGCAGCTTTGTATATCCACAGTATCAAATTGTAAACGAATATACAACCGACTCCTCTAAGAAATAATCTATCTCCGGGCCGCCTGAATGCGTATACCTCGCCCATGGCGGCCCGAAATACACTCTATAAATACTCCTTCAAACCTGATAAAATCTCTATTAAGAATTTAATAAGGAGATTATATGGAATGGTATGACTGGGTATTATGGATACTAGTGCTATACATGACACTGGGCTCGGATTTCGGTCTCAACTGGCTTACCGGAGTATCGTTTGGTAAACGTATCGATAAAAATTCCACGAATATTTTCAATAAAATTTACTACTACGTCTGGGCATCGACAGATACTATGTCAGGACCTGTTGACAGGGGTCTCGTAGATGACAGCGGTGTAACTGCACCTGTCAACAAGAAGCCGGTTGCTCCTGCGATCGTGGCAATATGCCAGATAAATGCAGTTATAACTGTTAGCCTCGAGGTCTTGATTCTAATCGGGATGTTAACACACGGCCCTTATCTAAGACCAGCAGTGTTTATGTTCGTATTCCGCGGTCTTTTGGAACTCGTTTATGCCTCGCAGCTGATTTGGGGAAAGGACGGCGTCAGGGGCCGGGCATTGGTGAACTATTTGGTAATTGGTTTAATCCCGCAAACACTCGCGCCGTTTCTCTTGGCAATGCGGTTTGCGACCTCGATCGAACCCAATATCCTCTGGTGGCAGCCGTTTGTTTTCCTCGCCGTCCCATACGGAATATTTATATGGACAAGTATCGTAAGCTACAATAACCAAGAGGCGAGATTTAAAAATTACAATACATAATCTTTTCTCTTTTATGTGTGGTTTTAGAAAATGTGAGGTAATTTATTAACGAATTATGATAAAGACTCCTAAAGTTTATCTTCTGGCAAAGTCTATAGCCAGTCCAACACGGACAGTATGAACCGTTGTCAGCTTGAATATTTGCAGTACCATTGTACACAACAAAAACAGCTAAAAAGTAACTAAATGATGAAAGGGCGGCTATTTAGTAGATAGCATTCCTATTTTTGTAATCTAATTAATCTTAATCTCTTGCATCATGCCTACATCTTCGTGAGATATCTATTTAATCGAAATACCTTAGTTACTAAATGCTCATACTTAAGGATACAGGCTTGGCAATCTTTCGCTTCTATAAGTAAAGGTTCCAGATAGAGCAAGGTCAAATACCTTTTGAGCCGGTGTTGTATGAGTAACTTCGATAATACGCGGCTGCTGTGTACCGCCGAAAGTAATCAGCACATTTCCTGTTTGCGGGAGCGAGTCGGCATCACCGATAAAAGGTGTAAATAAAGTTTCCTCTTCGGATTGACCGTATTCCAATACTATCTCTATTTCTTTCGAGTTTTCATCAATATCATACTCGATTGCCCGGCTGAAATTTTCCTCATTCGGCAGTGTCGGGTCAAAGGGGCTTGCCCTGAAGTTTCCGTTGTCACAAATCATGTAGGTTCCTTCATCAGTAATATCCGGCGCATGCTGATGATACTGGAAGAAAAATTCTTTATCTGATTTGGCCATGACCGCGCTTAATAACGAGGATATATTATCGCTAATAGGGCTTGGGATTGTAAGCACTGCCTTTGGTTTTTCTGGCTTCTACCTACTAATTAAAAGAGCAGGCGCCCGTGTTCGGGATAATCGTGGGTGTGGTTTTTCTTCACGAGAAAATAGACGGGCTTCAGATCACTGGAATTATTCTTGTGCTCCTTGGCATCTTCATTATAAATAAACCGAAATTCGATACACGCCGGAAGCATAGTTGATATTAGTATCAATTGATACGTCTTGGTATAAATTGTAATTCAGGTCAAGAGTGCATCTTCTCACCGATGAGAATAAATCACTAAGGTGCAAGGGCTAATTTGCGCAGCCAGTTATAGTGTGAACGTAAACCGTCAATGAATCCTCCATGATCTGAATAGGGAACACTGTATTCTTTGCAGATTTCTTCAACTATGTTGGACATATCAGGATAGTTTATGTGACAAATTCCGGGGAATAGATGATGCTCAACTTGATAGTTAAGCCCTCCCAGATACCATGTAAGTAGCCTATTACCTCTGGCGAAATCAACGGTTGTGTGTAACTGATGAACAATCCATGATCGGTCCATTATTCCAGCCTCTTCGTCCTGTATAGGAAATTCTGCTTCCTCAACACAGTGTGCAAGTTGGAAAACAATTGACATTATAACACCTTGCATCATTGCTATTAAAACATAAAATCCAAGAACATAAGGTATAGGATAATAAAAAGAGGGTACAACAAAAGCTATTATGAAAAAGAATATCTTCCCCCCAAAAAATATTACTGCATCTAATCCTTTGGGTCGTTCAATCTCATGATCGTTTATCTTTCCGGCGAAGTAGGTATAAAAATCATCAAACAAGTGCCATTTGATAGCCAGCAATCCATATAGAAACCAAATATAAATATGCTGAAATCTATGGAAAAAGTATTTTTTATGGTGCGGCGTGAACCTTGCGAATATACCAACTTCTACGTCATCGTCATGCCCCGAGATATTAGGATATGAATGATGATAATGGTTATGTTTATTACGCCATAAATACGAGCTTCCGCCAATCAGATCGAGCCAGTGACCCATGAGTTTATTCACAATCTTATGTTTTGAATATGCGCCGTGAATAGCATCGTGCATAACATTGAAAGCTTTGGCGTTAAGAGCAAAACTAAGTGATATAGAAGCCAGAACAATTCCCCACCAAGGAAGTCCAGCAAATACTATAAGACAATAAGAAATAATAACCCAAGATATAGAAAGAAAAGATTTTAGATACATTCTAAAGCAGTCTCTTCTTGATTTAGAAGAGTTTTGAAAGTAGGTATTAACCCTTTTTACAAGCTCCCTTTCAAATTCGCTGTTTCGAGCAAAACGTATTTTCACATTGGAATCCGGTTCAGCAATAGAACCTATAGTTGCATTTGACATGATTTATCTATTTTGATTATATAAAGTCCAGAGCCCGAAACCTTGGAGGGTTTTTCTTTAATAACCTTAATAACCACTGATTTAAGTATAAGTTTAAAACAGTGCAATTTGATTTTGGCTGGGAATATTCCTTTAACTATTAGTAAATATGTATATATTGCGTCCAGGAAAACGAGCCGGGTTTATATATTGTCCCCTTTTGTTTGTACCAGCGCTGTTATCATTGTCCTGAAACCAAATTAACAACAGCCCCGTGAATTTGAGCTACAGTATATCATTTTGGTCAATAAGTACAATTTAAGACCTATTTACACAAATAGGAAGGATCGAAACTGATGTGAGTAATATTCTATCTAATCTATAGTCCTAATTTGTATTGCATCAATGCCGGAGCCGGCGATTATGTCCGATACTACCACTACCCGGTCGCCGGATTGAAATCCCTCCCGTTTTTGCAAACTTACAAAAGCGTTCTGGATTGTTTTTTCCGGATCTTTGCTGAATTCTATACGATGGGCGAATACTCCGCGGTTTAAGAAAAGCTGTCTTCGGGTTCTGTTGTCATTAGTAAATGCGTATATTAATGTTTTAAAGGGCCTGCAATTGGTTAAAAATTGCGCCATTATACCGCGCCTTGTTATTACAACAATTCCTTTAGCATCAATAGACTCCGCCAGACCAACAGCGGACTCCGCCACGTTTTGTTTGATATCGTTTTTTATTAAATTCTTACTAAAGTTCATACCAGGCAGCTGCTCTGACGCTCTTGCAATTTTATCGATATCCTCGATACACCGAATCGGGTATTTCCCCACCGCTGTTTCACCCGAAAGCATTACAGCATCGACTTCGCTATAAACGGCATTAGCAACGTCTGTTACCTCGGCACGGGTTGGAACAGGGTTTCCGATCATGGATTCAAGGAGGTGGGTAGCCACTATAACCCTTCTTCCTTTCTCCTGACACTTGCGCACAATCGTGCGCTGGACATTGGGGAGCTCTTCTAGCTCAATCTCAATACCCAAATCCCCACGGGCAACCATGACCGCATCAGAAACATCTATTATCTCATCAATATTATTGACGCCTTCTCGATCCTCGATTTTAGAGATGATTTTTATTTTATTTACTTTATCCCCTAGCATCTCTCTTAATTCAAGCACGTCCTTGGCTTCGCGAACGAAAGACAGGGCAATAAAATCCACCTCATGCTCCATGCCAAAAAGTACGTGCTTTTTATCATGATCAGTAATTGAGGGCAGGTTAATGCGTATACCGGGCAAGTTAACATGGCTTTGGCTTTTGAGCAGACCGCCGTCAATCACCCTGCATTCCATGGTCCCTCGGTTTTTCTTGAGAATTTTAAGATTAATAAGACCGCTATCTACGGTTATATTATCACCTTCGTTCAAGGTGTTGATAAGGTCTTCGTAATTGATGCTAAATGACGATGTCTCAACATCTTCATTGCCAACGGAGACCGTAATAATATCCCCCTCTTTTAACTGGAGATCATTTTGCAACATGCCCGTGCGTATTTCAGGACCTTCGAGGTCCATGAGAACCGGAATAGAATCTTTGATTTTCTGGTTAATATTTTTAACGGATCTTATGACTTTTTCATGAGCAGCATGATCGCCGTGCGACATATTTAAGCGTACAACATTCATGCCGGCTATATACATAGCCATAAGCTTTTCATAAGAGCTTGTAGAAGGCCCGATTGTGCAGATAATTTTAGTCTTCCTCAGTGGATTCATAAGGGATTAAAGTATGACGGGAATTTGGATATTGTAAAATCTTCTTAATGCATCATTAATAGATTCTAATAGATTCTGGAAATTGTAGACATAGGAGTGGAATAGAACGAACGACTTCCTTATTCTAAAGAAACAGCTTTCCCAAGATGCCCTACATCCTAGGATTATAATTTAAAACGCCAATATAAAGTATGTTGCTTTTCCTAATTACTTAACTATTGGTTCTTCTGAGACTGGGGTTACTATGCAAGTGCAACGCTTAATCCCAGGCATAAGGAACTGATGCACAGCTTTTAGGGTATCAGCTTCAACGATGTAATATATTTCGTGCTCGGTGAAAGCTCCGTACATTCCCTTAAGGGTAATACCCTCGGCATCTGGGTTAAATAATATGCTTGAGCCCCCTTCGTCTTTTGGGCAAGACTCAGGCGTGTGTGTTTGCGTAATATGAAATAACATATACCCTCTCCTTGTAATTTAGATTCCAAATACCATTCTAACCCAGAGAATATGGTTATCCAAAAGTTATTAACTAAGTAACTGAAAGAAAATATTTAGATTATGAAGGCTGTATGTAATTAAAGACCTTTCATTGTCGCTCTTTTTGGATGCTCTTTCCGCCAGCGCAGTTTGTTCAAAGCGTTTACATAGGCTTTCACGCTTGCGACGACAATGTCGGTATTAGAGCCCTGTCCCTGAGTTATCGCTCCCTCATCTTCAACCCTTACAGTAACCTCACCCTGTGCGTCTATGCCTTCGGTGATTGCGGCTACGTTGTAAGTTTCAAGAGTAGGATTTAAACCCGTGGCCTTAGAAACTGCTTGGTAGGCTGCATCAACTGGACCATCGCCGACTTCAGAGACTGTAACTTCCTCGTCATCTATGAGAAGTTTTACTGTAGCCACCGGGCGCATATCGGAGCCGCCTGAATAGTTTGCGGAAATAACCTTGTAGAAATCAGATGAACGAACGAATTCTTCGCTAATAAGCGCTTCGATGTCCTCATCGAAAACATATTTCTTCTTATCAGCAAGATCTTTGAACTTAACAAAGGCTTTCATAAAATTATCGTCATCAAGGAAATAACCATATTCCTCAAGACGTGTTCTGAAAGCGTGACGTCCTGAATGCTTACCAAGCACAATCTTATTTGAAGGTATACCAACTTCTTCGGGGCTCATAATTTCATAGGTGATTCTTTCTTTGAGCACACCATCCTGGTGAATCCCTGCTTCATGGGCAAAAGCGTTTGCGCCCACAATTGCTTTGTTTGGCTGTACGTTAATGCCTGTGATTTGGGATACAAGCCTGCTTGCAGGATATATTTGTTCTGTGTTTATTCTCGTTATATATGGATTATGGTCATTTCTTACCCTAAGACCCATAACAATCTCTTCTAGAGAAGCATTACCTGCCCTTTCTCCAAGACCGTTAATTGTGCACTCTACTTGTCTTGCACCTGCCTGAACGGCTGCGGTTGAGTTAGCCACGGCAAGACCTAGGTCATTGTGGCAATGAACGCTAAGAGTTAAATCATCAAGTCCTGGAACTCTTTCTAAAAGAGTTTTAATAATATGAGCAAATTCCTCCGGTACCGTATAACCTACAGTGTCGGGAATATTTATCGTAGAAGCTCCCGCTCTAACTGCTAGTTCAACTGCCTTGCAAAGATAATCAAGGTCAGTCCTGGTAGCGTCTTCACAAGAGAACTCTACGTTTTCAGTATAATTTCTTGCGTGTTTTACAGCACCGCTTATGATTTCTAATACGTCATCTTGTGACTTTCTGAGTTTATGTTTTAAATGAATGTCCGAGGTTGCAATGAAGGTGTGAATTCTAGGAGCTTCTGCACCTTTAACTGCTTCCCAGCCTCTATCTATATCGTTATAATTGGCTCTGCAAAGCCCAGCTATCTCACAACCGCGTATCGTATCGGCAATAAGCTTTACAGACTGGAAATCACCTTCAGAGGAAATCGGGAAACCGGCTTCGATGATATCGACACCCAACTTTTCGAGCTGGTGCGCTACACGTAGCTTTTCTTCAGCAGTCATCCCACAACCCGGGGCCTGTTCACCGTCTCTTAAGGTCGTATCGAATATCTTAACCATATTACTACTTCCCATTTCATTAACCTCCTTAAATTTAAACAAATATTGTAAGTCTGGACTAGGTTCTTGTCAATTATTATTTGGGAATTATAATGAGCTAATCAAGTGGTATTTTGGTTCACAAACCTGTGGGCAAATCTATAAAAATAGTCTCGGTCATAAATTTTTTTTCAATTACTTTAGATAAGGCTTTAATGCCAACTGTCTCAGTTGCATGATGTCCTGCAAAAATTACATTCATGCTGGAATCTTTTGCAGTATAATAAATCTCGGCAGTGTCCCCCGTTATGTACAAATCAGCTTTTAAGGCAAGTGCTTCATAAAATCCCCCGTAACTGCCGCCGCCGCTGCATACCGCAATAGTTTTTATATTCTTTTTACCAAATGGCAGAACTATACATTTTGTATTTATGGTCTCGTTTAATACCTTCTCGACTTTTGTAATTGAAATGGGGCGTTTTCTCTCACCTATCCAGCCAATATTCTTCCCCTTATGAAATAAAAACTCTTTTTTTATATGCGCTCCTAGAAGTTTTAGAAGCTCTGCATTATTGCCAACTTCTTTATGGCGATCAAGTGGTAAGTGGCACGCATATAGAGAAATGTTATTTCGATATAAGATATTGACCCTTTCTTTTGACCAACCTGCAACAGAGGGGTTATGAGATCTCCAGAAGTGTCCGTGATGGACTATCAGCATATCAGCGCTTTCCTTAACCGCTTTTTCAAACGATTCAACCGAGGCATCTACGGCAAATGCGATTTTCTCAACCTTAGGGGCTCCCTCAAACTGTAAACCGTTCCAGGACGAATCCTCTATCTCGTCAATTTTTAAATACGTATCAAGAAAACCGACAACTTTTTTTAGTGTTGGCATTTTTAAACTAGGCTTAATTGAAAACTTGTTAATTAAACAGCAGCTGCCATTACCTTTTTACCATTCGGTATATTAGGAGTAATACAATTGAACCTACGACGGCAAATATAAAGCTTGTGAGGTTAAAACCGGGTGAGACGTCGGCAAAACCAAGAATATTTGCAATAAAACCGCCTACAAGCGCACCGACTATCCCTATAACAATAGTCATTATGAAACCGCCAGGATCTTTGCCCGGAAGAATCATTTTCGCAACAGCTCCTGCGATTAATCCAAATATTATCCAAGAAATAATTCCCATATTAACCATACTCCTTTAATCTCTGATGAATTGGGTACTGATCTTTATAGAATGATACTACTATTTTTTTTAGAAAATTCAAAGGTAAGTCGGATTGCCAAATCACCAAAAAATTCTTTTCTGTTAATTAGCAGTTTGCAGATTCAGAAAATTCCCTTATTCTATTAATGATGAATTTAGGAGGGATCATTTTATGATAAAAAAATCAATATTAACAAGGGTGCTGTTTGTCAGTTTCCTAGTATTAACATGTGTAATATCATTTGGGGCATTTTCTCAAGCTGATAATAGCAGCCAGCAAAGCTCAGCCTTAACAAGAGTAGACTCTAAATATGTCTGCATGATCACAAATCAGGAGTTTGCTAGAGAGCAGATTCCCGTCGAAGTAGAGGGGAAAACATACTACGGCTGCTGTGAGATGTGTAAGGCAAAAATCAAAAATAACCCCCAAAGTAGAGAAGCTACTGACCCTGTGAGCGGAAATAAAGTTGATAAAGCGGAAGCTGTAATTGGGGCTGCGCCTGACGGAAGCATTTTTTATTTTGAGAGTGAAGAGAATCTGGGAATGTTCAACGCATCAGCAACTAATTAGCTTTCATGTAATACAAACTTATTAAAATTTATAGGATAGATCTATTTAATAACTATCCATTTTAGATATTCCAGCTAAATTTATGAGCGTTGTATATGTTTACAGATAATCGAAAGAGATTTACAGATTCACTCAAAGAAACATTCACTTTAATCCTAGTTCTTACAGTCTTATCTTCGTTCCTTATTAGTTCGTCCTGTAATTCAGACGGCAATTCCTCGCTTGATCCTGAGCTCGTGCAAAGATTGGAGCAAATTCTCTTTGAAAATATGGAGGAGTTCGGTATTCCGGGTGCATTGGTGGGTGTGTGGATTCCCGGAGAAGGGAATCTTATAATTGAACAAGGCGTATCTGATATTGATACCGATGAAGCTATTGAGAAAAATGATCATGTGCGGATAGGCAGTGTTACAAAATCTTTTACAGTAACTGTAATACTTCAACTTGTTGGAGAGGGAAAAATAAGTCTGGACGATCCTCTGTCAAAATTCTTTCCCGAAATAGAAAACAGTGAGGCGACAGTAAGAGATTTAGCCAATATGCGAAGCGGGATATTTAACTACACAGAAGACATTGATTTTATTCTTTTGCTTATTGAAGACCTACTTAGAAAATGGACTCCTCAGGAACTTGTCGATGTTGCAGACAGAAACGCACCTTATTTTCCGCTCGATGGAGGCTGGCATTACTCGAATACCAACACTGTGATATTAGGGATGATAATAGAGCAGGTTACGGGAAATTTTGTTGGTGACGAGATTCAAAAAAGGATAATCAATCCGCTTGGGCTTAGTGGTACGATTTATCCCGTATCCCCAGATATTCCGTCACCTTTTTCAAGAGGTTATTTGGAACTCCCAATAGGTTTTACGGATGTAACACTTTCTGATCCTTCCTCTTCAGCAGGATCAGGAGCCATGATTTCGAGACTGCAGGATTTACGTAAGTGGGGAGAGGCATTAGGAACTGGATCATTAATAAACAAGAAACTTCAGCAAGAACGAATAGACAGCTTGACCTCGATTGTATTTAAGCCATGCCAAGATAATGACCCTGAAAGAGAACCAAGAAGTTGTCCTGAATACAATAAATACGGAATTGGAATCGGAGAATTAAACGGCTGGATTGGACACACTGGCGAAGGTATAGGATATACGCTTCTTGTTATGTTTGAACCCCAAAACGGATCCGTGGTAGTTATTATCATGAACAGATCTGGTATAAGGAACAGCTCTGACATGGGAGTGCACATTCCCACAAAAGTTTTTGAGGAATATGCAGATATTCTGAATTCATCTAATGAAATGCTTTTAAAATAATCTAAGAAGACTAGCCGTTTACTATATCTAAGAACACTCTATTCACTGGACCATCCAGAATATCTCGGATTTTTTGCAGATCGCCCCTTTCAGCGCGCCAGTGATGGTATTTTTCATAGTGCCCTTGAGAAGCCCATTTTTCAACCAAATACAAACGGCCCCCGTCTTGTGAATCAGTACACAGCGTTACTCCTTCGCATCCCTCAAAATTGCGTGTATCGGGAAGTAACGTTTCGAAAAATTCCTTAAATGTAGAAAGACCTTCTTCTTTTATTTTCGCGTCTACTATAATCATTATGCTCATTTGAACGACCCCCCTATAGGCAATAAGATTTTAATGTCAGGGGTTTGAATACTCTTCAAACCCTTGCATATCACAATTATTTAAGCATTGATAACATAATATTTCAAGAATTTAGTCTGGCTAGTTAGCCCAAAAACATAATTAATTCTGTTTTTCTGCTTCTATTAACTGTTTATTAAACTCCTTCTTCCTTAATGGAAGAATTAATATTGATAACAACGACAAGAAATTTCAAGAACAACAGAATTACTGGCTTTAAAAGAATTGTATGAGTTTTGACTCGGGCTAGTTGATACACTTAGAACTCTAAATTATTACAATTATTTAGAAAATGAAGATAGTTTTTAGAGAGTCTACTCTCTAGCGCAATTTAATTACTATAAATTGGGGATACTAAGTTGTATGTTGACATCAAAGTTTATATTGCTATTATTTGTAATATGCGGTTTATAAGTCTCTTTCTAATTTTCAACGTAGCGCTATGCTATAGCGGTGTCTGTTCAGCAACACTATTTGTAGCTGAAGGCACTGCTAATATGGGTTCTCATTGTGAAATGGCAAATCATGATGCTGACAAATCAGATGAATCTCAGGTATTATTTCAATACCCAAGCACACACGATTCAGAAAATACCCAGTGTTGCTATGACGTCCTGACAAATTCATCAACACAGGATAATTCAACATACAAAGCTTTAGATGTTTTATATTTATTAGATTTACCAACCTCTCAACAAACCAGCAGTTCAAGATCAATAGATTTAATATTAACCAAACGTGTTCACGATCCACCGGATATATACTTATCTGTTTCCAGCTTTTTACTATAATTACCTCCCCAAATACACTTTTGGATCAAGGATAGTGAATTACTGCTATCAAGATCTCTNTATATCTATTCGTTCGTAAATTTTTTAAGAAATTTATATCAACCTCCATTTTGNGAGGTTGTAATTAGCGGTTAAGAAACGGAGAGAAATATTATGAAGATATTTCAAATTATATTATTCGCTACATTAATTATAGGAATTAATGCAAGTGCAGAGGTTGTAAAACTGGATTCACTGGTAGAGGAAGCCGGTGAAAATAATCCTGTAATTAAAGCTTCAAAAGCCAGGTGGGAGGCATCTACCATGCGTCCTTCTCAGGAGGGTTCTTTACCTAATCCTATTATAGGAGGAAGATTAAAGAATGTCAGTTTCTCCGATATAACTTTGGGTGAAGACCCGAGGTCTGATATTCAAGCATTTGTTATTCAGGAAATACCGTTCCCCGGCAAACTTTCTTCAAAAGAAGAGATAGCGCAACAAGAATCCGACGCTCAGAGATGGCTTTCTGATGCAACAAGTAGAAAAGTGATCGCTGATTTAAAAGAAACTTACTTTGATTGGTTCTTTGTAAACAAATCAATAGATATCACTAATAGAAACATGGTGCTGCTTAAGAAATTTACTAAGATCGCGGAGGTAAAATATGAAGTAGGAATGGGGATACAGCAGGACGTTTTGAAGGCACAAGTCGAAGTATCCGGATTTATCGAAAGACTGGAACTATTAGCAAAAAGAAAAGAAATTGTAGAGACGAAAATAAAAAAAATATTGAATCGCCCCCTTGATTCACCTCTCGGAGAACCTGAGGAAATCACGAAATCGGAACTCACGCCGACACTTACTGAAATTACAGATGCAACATCCGAGCATGCACCGCTGCTTAGATCAAGCTCCGACATAATTGATAGCAGAGAAGAAGCTTTAAAACTGGCCAAGAAAGAATACCTGCCCGACTTTATACTCGGGGCTACTTATTTTAATCGGGACGGGGGTAGCGGAGATCTGGATGATATCTGGGAAGTTAGTCTCGGTCTAAGGGTTCCGCTCTACTACTGGAGAAAGGAAAGATTCGGGGTCAACGAAGCTGCTATAGAGGTTACAGAAGCTCAAGAGAA
>JGI24023J19991_10000804_pt1 | contig 24696 bp, 25 predicted proteins | sample Cruoilmetagenom1_FD_19991 | JGI IMG/M metagenome (IMG submission 19991) | reverse complement strand
CATCGGCGGTTTCCGTCTCCTCGACAACACCACCCAGCAACGTCGTGTTCGCGTCATGCCGCTCACTCGTCTTGCCCAGCGTAGCGAACGACAGCGTGAGTTCTGTAATGACACTTTCGACCGTCTGCGCACCACTCGGAAAGCCGAGATTGTTGACCGCGCGCGTGCGCAACCCGTCATAACGCTCCGATGCGTTTGCATCGCCGGCGCTGAAGCTCTCCGCCGCCATCACCGCCATGCTTTTCAGCACCGTCACGAAAGCTTGCTCATTGGCGCGGGCGCCATAGGACACCAACAAGGAATCATCCGCCTTGGCGATGGCGCTCTGGCGCGCCGATGTCGACGAAAGCTCGCCCTGGTACCAGAAAACCGTATCGGCGGTTGTAGCATTGGTCAGCGTCGTCGCCGTATCGAAGGGCGGACCGTTGACGCGTTGAGGCGGCGTGGCGGCGTCGAAATCGAAGAAATCGTTGGCCGCAGCGAATGCGGACGCCGAACTCAACGAACGTTGGGCTTCGGTCAAGATCACGCCATCCAGCGCCGCCTGAAAATTCAGTGCCGTGGCATTCTCATCAGCGCCGATTTGAAATTCAAAAGGCGTGCTGGGCGCGCCGCTGCGTGCCGTCAGCGTCACTTCATGCTGGCTGCCGTCGGGCAGATCGAACGTGATAGCAATGGTTTCGCCGTCCTGGGGCAGCGTGGCCGAGAACGTGGCGTCGATCGCCACGGGCGCGCCGGCGGGACCGTTGACGGCCGTGCCCGTCAGGTTGGAGACGACCGAGTTCAGCTTGAATCCAAAGGGATGGGGTGCGGCCGTATCTTCGCTCAGCGTCACGGCCGCGCCGGCTGGCACCGGAAGCGTGAGCCGGCCTCGGCCATCAGCGCCGAGATCGGCTTGGCGGCGCTCTTGGGCCACCTGCTTGAAGCCTGCCTGCGCACCGCTGCCGTTGAGAATTTNATCGGATGTCAGAACGGGCGGTTTCTCGGTCTCTCGCCCGCCGATCAGATACCGATCGCCGACCTCCGCGTTGAGCAGAGAAACCACCTCGTCGAACCGGCCAGCGGTCGTCAGCTGATACAGCGTTTGGCCGCTCGGTTGCAGCTCGAATCCCTGCCCGAAGGCGTCGGAGCGCGTTTCCGAGGCCACCTCCCGCAACTGGCCAAGCGACAACTGCATCACGTCGAGGCGAAGGTTCACCTGCGAAATGGTGGTCTGGTATCCCTCGATTTGGGAGAGCTCGCCGCGCAACGACAAGATCCTGCTGCGATCCTGGCCGAGATCGCCGTACGACGTGACCGTCTTGCCGGTCGCCAGCTGGCGTTGCAGATCAAAAAGCGACTCACGGCTTTCCGAAATTATACGGTTGATGCCGGTGTTGGTTGAGATTGGAGGAAGTGACATTTAAGGCCCCTAAATTTGCAGCAGCACGCGCATCATCTCATCCACGGCTTGGATCATGCGGGCGTTGGCGGCAAATGCGTTCTGCAAAGAGATCAGGTGTGAAAGCTCGGCGTTGACGTCGACTCCGATGTCGGCTTGATGGCGCTCGCGCAGCGCGGTGACGACGATGTCTTGGGAGCTGAGCTCGCGCGCGGCCAAATCGGCTTGACCCGTTTGGAAGCTCACCACCCGTTGGCTGAACTCCATGACTGTGCTGTTGAATGGATCCTGCGTCTGGCCGATGCCGGAGGCAGGGTCAAAGATAAAGGTTTGATCGTTCAGCCGGGCCAGCAGATCTAGCGGCCGGGTTGTGTCCCCAAGCGGGGTCTGTGGTGACGAGCTGTAGCGCACCAGCAGTTCGTTGTTCTGGGCGATCGCCTGGTTGAGGCCGATTCGCCCGGCAAATCCACGCTTCTGCGGGCCTGCATCGAGGCTATCGGAATAGACTTGGCTCGGTGTTCCAAGGTCGACGAAGAGCGGCAGCTGCGTGCCATCGTCCTGCAACGACGTGGACGTGATGGCGACGCTCAGCGCATCGATGTCGGTCGTGGCTGCGGCGCCGTCGTCAAGGAAGCGCAGGATGTTGCCCGACGGCGAGGAAACCGTCACCCCGGCACCCAGCGCAGCATCGATCGTCGCGGCGGCGGCGGCGATGCCGCCCGAAAAATCAACGCCGATCACCGTATCGTTCGGATCTGCCGTTTGGGTGTTGGCGAGCGGCAACTGGCTCGGGTCATCGACGCGAATGATGGTGACGGTTTGGGCCGTACCAGGCGGCGTCGTGGTGTATGTGAGCGTGATCGGATTGCCCGGCTGAAGTCCCGTGGTATCGACCTCAAGGCCCGTCTGGGCGCCCACCGCGGCCGGAACGCCGGCGACCGTCTTGGTGGAAAGCGCCAAAGCAAATGAGTGAGCGATCTCGTCCAGTTGGGACTGGGTCTCGACCAGCGTGGTATCGCGCAGTTCGACCAAGGCGCCGATCCGGCCATCGGACAGAATGCCGTGCTCGATGAGATCGATCGTCAGCCCATTGGCTGAGACGAGCGACAGCGTGCCGACGCCTCTGTCGGCTGGATTTGTGCTGTAGAGCGACTGCGCCCCGACATTGCCGCGACGGTCGAAGCTGAGCTGGGCGGCCTGGCCATCGAGCAAGCTGTTTCCGCTGGCTGTTGTAAGCAGCACCGTGCCGTTGTCGCGCTCATGGACCTTGATTTCGAGCAGGCCTGCGACCTGATCGATCAACTTGTCGCGCTCATCCAGGATGTCGGCGCGCAGCTCCGAAAGCTCATTGATCACGACTTGGCCGTTGATCACGGCCAATTGCTTGAGCGCGGCGTTGACCTCGCCCACCGCATCGGCAATGAGGTCCTCGGCGCTCTGCCGCTGGGCCTGGACGTCGCCCGATAGCTGACGCATCTGCTGCGCAAAGGTCGAAGCGTCCGTTATCACCGTTTCGCGGGCCGCGAATGATTCCGGCGTCGCGGCAAGCTGCTGCAACGACTGGGAAAACGTGTTGATCAGCGTATCGAGAGCATTCGCGGCACCCGGTGCGCCGAACGACTCGTCGATGCGCTCGAGGAACTGTTGCCGGATCTCCAGCCCGTTGAACTGGGACGTCTCCAGGCGCAGNTGGGTCTGCAGGAAGGTGTTGACCGAGCGCTGGACACTCGTCGACTCGACGCCGAAAGTGCTGGAGCCAATGGTGAGCGGGTTCTGCGAAAGCGATTTGCGCGTATAGCCAGGCGTGTTGGCATTGGCGATATTGCGCGAAACGACCGCAAGCCCCGATTCCGTGGCGCGGAGACCCGAATTTGCAGCATTTAAGGCGTTCAACAGTCCCATAGCGGTCAGTCCCAAATTTCACCCGGACTATGGACCGGAACAATGCGCTCCGGCCCAAAGCCAAGGTGGGGGGGGGTGTGTTATCTCAGCATGTTGAGGACTTCCTGCAGCATCTCCTCACCCGTCGAAATGACCCGCGTGTTTGCCGCATAGGCCTGTTGGGTGACGATCAGCTTCGAGAATTCATCCGCGATATCGGTGTTCGATGCTTCCAAGGCCGCGCCGACGAGTTTGCCCTGGGAGCCTAGAATAGCGTTGCCCGACTCAATCGTCCGGCGGAAGGCGTTGCCGTCGGCTTTTTCGAGGAAACCGTCAGCTAAGAAGCTCGCCAACGTCACCTCGGCCACTTCGATAACGCGGCCATTGGTGTAGGAGGCGATGATGCGGCCTTCTTCCGAAACTGAAATACCGCTGAATTCACCCGCCGAGCTGCCGTTCTGATCGATATCGGTGATCGTGGCCGAGCCGCTCGAATCGGCGAATTGCGTCATACCGGCGCCGTGAAGAAGCGGAATATTGCCAAGGGCGATGCCGTTCACCGTGAGGCCCGTGATGGTCACGCTGGGGAGCGCGGGATTGAGCGAGCCCTGGGCGTTGAAGGTGTAGTCCTGGCCGACATTGGTCCATTGGGTGGCGGCACCGGTCGCAGCGCTGTCAGAGAGATAGAACAGGTTCCAGGTATCGGAACCACCGCTCGCGACGCTGTCGATCTTGGCCCAACGGAATTGAACGTCGACCGAAGCGCCAAGGGCGTCAAAGCCGGTAACCGCGCCGCCGGCGATGGTCTCGCTCAAGAACAGCGTGTTGTCGCCGGCCTGAACAACACCGGCGCCGCTGGCACGCGGGTCAACCGCGTAGCTGCCGAAAGCCAGCAGCTCGCTGTTTGGTATCGCCGGATCGAATGACGAGGTTTTCGGCGTTGCGGCCAAGTTGGCTTGGTATTCCATCTGAGTGGTCGCGCTGGCGGGCAGGAAGTCGTTGGTCACCTGAATGAAGTCGGGCACGCTGCCGGTCACGTTGCCGGTGGCGGGATTGATCGCGAGCCCCTTGAGGTAATAGCCGGCGCCGTTGACCAGATAGCCGTTTCTGTCCAGCTCGAAATCGCCGCGGCGCGTATAGAGCTCCTCATCGCTGAAAACCGGGAGGCCGTCGACGGTGTCTTCCCGCGCGCCGATGATGAAATAGCCATCGCCGTTAACGCCCATGAATGTCCGCACTTCGGATTTGGTGATGTCGCCCTGAACCGTGTTGGTCGGGCGTGAGAAAGCCTGGACCACGCCCAGAGCTTGTTGACGCGCCGGGCTGCCCGGCACCAAATCCGAGAACGTCGTGTCGGACCGTTTGTATCCGACGGTTTGCGAATTCGCGATGTTGTTCGAGATATGACCAAGCGCTGTGGCTTGCGCGCGCAGACCGGTGATAGCCGTCTGCATGGCACCAAATACACCCATACTACTTCTCCATTACTAAACTGACCCCGTACAGGAGCCACGCAACTGAACTGATCGACCAAGTTGCAAAGCCAATGCCAATTTTATTTATATGTTAAATCAATAGGTTATCTGGAGATCGGATGAATCCGCAGGGCAAGACCTACCCCTTAAGCGGAATAAATTGCCGGGTCGGACAGCAAAATTTATCCTCGCCCGTTCCGCTCTTGCAGGCTGGGCTTCGAACCAATAGTCTCGCGCGCGGCCACCGCGACGGGACTGGAAACATGGAATTCAAAGGCACCAAGAGCTACGTCGCGACCCAGGATCTACAGGTCGCCGTCAACGCGGCGATCACGCTTGAGCGCCCCTTGCTGATCAAGGGCGAGCCCGGCACCGGCAAAACCGTTCTTGCGACCGAGGTTGCCCAAGCCATCGGCGCGCCGCTGATCGAATGGCACATCAAATCGACCACCAAGGCGAACCAGGGGCTCTATGAATACGACGCGGTGAGCCGCTTGCGCGATTCCCAGCTCGGCGACAAACGCGTCGGCGACATCGCCAATTACATCAAGAAGGGCAAACTGTGGGATGCCTTTGCGATGGATCAGCGCCCGGTGCTGCTGATCGACGAGGTCGACAAGGCCGACATCGAGTTCCCCAACGACCTCTTGCAAGAGCTCGACCGCATGGAGTTTTTTGTCTACGAGACGGGCGAGACCATCACNGCCAAGCAACGCCCGGTCGTGATCATNACCTCAAACAATGAAAAGGAACTGCCCGACGCTTTTCTGCGGCGCTGCTTCTTTCACTACATCAAGTTTCCCGAACCCGACACCATGACCGAAATCATCGAGGTCCACTTCCCCAAGCTCAAATCCCGCCTCGTCGCCGAGGCCCTCAACGTCTTCTACGACGTGCGCGACGTGCCGGGGCTGAAAAAAAAGCCGTCGACCTCGGAGCTGCTGGACTGGATCAAACTGTTGCTCAACGAGGACATGGATCCCTCGATGCTGCGGGAAAAGGATCCGCGCAAGCTGATCCCGCCCCTGCACGGCGCACTGCTCAAAAACGAGCAGGACGTCCATCTCTTCGAGCGGCTTGCTTTCATGGCCCAGCGCGAGAAGCGCTAGGGGCGAGATAACGGCTTCCGAGCCGAGCACACCGCCAAAATGTGCTAAATTCCGCCAAAAATTATGATGAACGCTTTATGAATGCGGGCTTCAAAGTCCGTTCAGGGCCCACTCCCTAGTCTTCGTGTCCATGACAAGCAACGGCAGAACGCCGTCGCCGCATGACCAGGGAGACACCCATGACTCATCAAGTTCTGAAGGGCCTGCTGTTTATCGCCAGCCTCTATATCGCGCTCACATTCGTGACCGTGCTGACGCTTGCGATTTGAACCACCCGGCCCTGCCCAATTGCCGCATGGAACGCCATTTATGCCAATTGGCTGCCGGCAGCCCTTTAAATCCAGTGCCGCCGTTCCCACATCAAACACGGGCAATTAACGGCTGGTTAACCAGGCCGTGGGCTGGAAACAGGGAGACCTCCGATGACCTGTGATTATGCCAGAGCAATTTTCGGCGTGGCGCTGCTGTTTGCCGCATTGACCGCAACGACTTTCGCTACAGCGCTCATCTAGTCCGACCTATCCCATTGATTGCAGTCCGAGGGGCGCAGCCGTTTCTCCATGCGTGCGGCGGTCGCATCGCAGCGGAGCGCCGCCTTGAAAGTTAGCAACTTCACCGATACGACGGTCGATGCTTTCGGAAACGCCAAGGCGTTTGCCAGCAATCTCGTTCAACCCACNGTTCGCCTCGGCGTCACCGGGCTTGCGCGCTCGGGCAAGACCGTCTTCATCACCTCTCTCATTCATAATCTGATGACGAGCGGGCGGCTTCCCTTCTTTGACGCCGCCGCGGAAGCTCGTATCCGGCGCGTCTACCTCGAACCCCAGCCCGACGACGCCGTTGCCCGCTTCGATTACGAGCAGCATATCTCCGACCTAACCGGTCCCGAGCCCCAATGGCCCCAAAGCACGCGGCGATTGAGCCAGGTGCGCATCACCATCGACTACCAGCCCCAGTCCTTCTGGAAACGGCAGTTCGGCCACGACCGGTTGCATGTCGACATCGTCGATTATCCGGGCGAGTGGCTGCTGGACCTACCGTTGCTCGAGCAAAGCTTCAGCGAATGGTCGGCCGCCGCCATCGCGCGTGCGCGTTCCGCCAGGCGCAAGGGATACGCAAAGGCGTATCTGAATCTGCTGTCCAAAATCGCGCCCGACGAACCGCAAGACGAGACCAAAGCCCGAGACCTTGCCCGGGCCTACACCAGCTATCTTGCACGCTGTCGCGACGAAGGCGACGTGCTCATCGCCGGACCGCCCGGTCGGTTTTTGATGCCAGGCGATCTCGAAGGTTCGCCAGCGCTCACCTTTTCGCCTCTTGGCCCACCAAATGGTTCAGACGATGCATCGCTGTGGGCCATGATGGCGCGCCGCTTCGAGGCCTATAAGACACACGTGATAAAGCCTTTCTTTCGAGACCATTTCAGCAGGCTCGACCGCCAAATCGTGCTGGTGGACGCGTTGGGCGCGCTCAATGCTGGCAACGAATCCATGGGCGAACTCGAGACCACACTGGCCGAGATCCTGGAGCGCTTCAGACCCGGCGCCAACAGCTGGCTCAGCACCGTGTTGCGCCGGCGCATCGATCGCATCGCCTTCGCCGCCACCAAGGCCGACCACCTTCACCACACCAGCCACGACCGCTTGGAGGCAATCTTGTCGCGCCTCGTCGAGGGCGCTATTTCACGCGCCGAATTTGCCGGCGCCGAGGTCAAGGTTCTGGCGCTGGCCGCCATAAGAACAACACGCGAAGGCGAGGTTAGCCAGCGCGGCGAAAAATTGCCTTGCATCTTGGGTTATCCGATGCGCGGCGAAACGATCGGCGGCAAATCATTCAGCGGCCAGGAGGAATACGCCGTCTTTCCGGGCGACCTGCCGGACGATCCCAAGAAAGCCTTCGCGCGCGCCAAAAGCGCCGAGGCCGCCAGCATTCACTTTGTCCGCTTCCGTCCGCCGCGGCTCGAAAAAACGCCGCTCGGACCGGCAACCGCCTTGCCCCACATTCGGCTCGATCGCGCGATCAATTTTCTTGTCGGAGATCGTCTGTCATGACCGGAAAAAAGCGTCAGGCTCGCAAGCCAGCCGCATTTGGCGCCGAAAAGATAGAGGTCAGCGNCGACGATCAGGCCGTGTTTGAGCGGCCCGTTGAAGGCGATCGCCGAGCTGACGCTCTGCTCGCCAAGAAAACTCTGCAAGCCAAAACCGGCTTCCGCTGGGGGGCGCTGCTTGTCACTGCTCTCACCGGTCTCATTGGACTGAGCGCAAGTCTGTGGTTTGCCAGCCTTGTTGACGGCCTGTTGGCGCGCCAGGATTGGATTGGCTGGCTCGCCATTGCTCTGATGGCGCTGGCCGCCTTCACGTCCTCAGTGATCGTCATTCGCGAGATCTGGGCATTGATGCGGCTCTCGCGCCTTGGGCGGTTGCGGCAGGAGGCGGCGCGCGCCCTCACCCACGGCGATAAGGCGGCGGCCGATGACGTGGCTCGGCGGGTTGGCGCGCTCTATCGCCACCGCCACGACCTCGAATGGGCGCGCGCCCGGCTCGCCGAACACGACAACGACATTATGGACGCGGCAGAACGCCTGAACCTGACCGAGCGCGAACTGATGGGGCCACTTGACGGCCAAGCCCGCGCCATCGTGGCCGAGGCCGCCAAGCGCGTCTCGGTGCTGACCGCAATTTCCCCTATTGCGCTGATCGACATCGCCTTCGTCGCCGTCCAAAACATGGGCATGTTGCGCAGGCTGGCCAGCCTGTATGGCGCAAGGCCCGGCGCGATCGGCCTTTTCCGCTTGGCCCGCATGGTCGTGACCCACCTGGTGCTCACCGGCGGTATCGCAATCGGAGACGACCTCCTGCAACAAGTGATCGGCCACGGCGTCACGGCCAAACTCTCCGCCCGCCTGGGCGAAGGCGTCGTCAACGGCGCCCTTACNGCACGCATCGGCATCGCCGCCATAGATGTTTGCCGGCCGCTGCCGTTCATAAAGGCCGAGCGACCGCGCATCCGCGACATCGTCGCCAGTCTGGCGCGGCCATAAGGCGTCCCGGCTACGACCTCAGTTCAGAACTTCGCAGCCGTCGACCTTGGCTCTTCGCCGTTCGCCGTCCTCGAACGTGACAATAAATTCGATCGCCGTAGCGCATGTCAGTCCGCCGAAACTGACCCTGAAGCCGGATTTCGCATCCTTGGAAGACTGTTTCGGCGGCTTCGCCGAAGGCGCATCGAAGGTGTAGTCGACGCCCGCAATGCGCTCCTTCTCAGACGCCGGCGCTTGGAGCCAAACATCGAAGCGGTAGAGCATGTTGCCTGCCTCATCCATGCCACCGACGAACTCGCGCGCCTGGGCTTTTATCCAGCCCTCCATCTCGATCGAGGATGGAACGGGTTCAGCTTGGGGGATGCGCTCGGGAGGCAGAGCCGCGACCTCAGGCGCTGCCGATTTGGGCCGGCCCGCTTTGGCCGAACCATCGCCAGGCGATGGCTTGCGCACCACAGATATGCCGCCTGCGCCAATGCCCCGCAACCCCTTCCCCATGCCGGCAATGGGAAACTCAACAATGCCCGGCACGCCAAAGCTGCCCATGATCAGGGCTTGCAGCACCTGCCACAGCAACACGCTTGCCACCAGAAACACGCCCAATGCGCGTCCTGGTCTAGCCGATTGGTGGTGTTCGCTCACGTCTGCATCATCCAGTGGCATAAAAGTTCGCGACCTTGCCGCAGCGGCCAAAGCAATGACACCATTCGATATCGAGCGTCAATTTTGCGACGATGGGCGCGCCTGAGTTGTCCGACCCGTNGGCCGCCCGGCAAACGGCGACATTTTTAAGAAAATTGATTCGCGGGAATTATCAACTCGCGAAGTATAACACACTGAATCAGTATGATTTTATTCCTGTTCGAACTATACTGTAGGGGTCCGATAATCCCCATTAAACTGGACCCCATGACCGCAATTCAACCACAATTCTTCGCTGTTGCCGACAACTCAGCACTGCTGTTCGTCAGAACCAGCCTGGCGCTCAGCGGAGAGCTCGATGAGCTCGCCGCCGATACCACCGAACGCGCGCTTTTCGAATTTGACCCGGCCTTCGACAGCGCCGATATCGTCACAACGGCGCTCGGCGCTCCGGGTTCCGAGCCCAACAACATTGCCGAAAGCGCTCTTAGCGAAGCGGCCGGCGACGCCATCTATTCGAGCGAACCGGGATCATTCCTCTCGCTATCGGTCTAACACCGACATTAACTCCCCTAGCCAACCGCTACCTTGACCGCAGAACTGAACCGGCCGATCCTACGTTCCGTGTTCACCACCTTCTTTCACGAGCTCAAGGCAGCCAAGCTGCCGGTGTCGCTCAACGAGTATCTGCTCCTGATGCGCGCCCTGGATGCCGATGTCGCGGGCAAGCGCGTCGAGGACTTCTACTACCTTGCCCGCGCCGCCCTGGTTAAAGACGAGCGCAACCTGGATACGTTCGACCAAGTGTTCGGCGCCGTATTCAACGGCCTTGATCTGATGGCCGATGTCATCGAGGCCGATATACCCGCCGATTGGCTGCAAGCGATCACCGAGCGCTTTCTGACCGACGAGGAAAAGGCGCAGATCGAGGCGCTGGGTGGCTGGGACAAAATCATGGAGGAGCTCAAAAAGCGCCTCGAGGAGCAGCAGGGCGCTCATCAAGGTGGCTCCAAATGGATTGGAACGGGCGGCACGTCGCCCTACGGCGCCTTTGGCTATAACCCGGCAGGCATCCGCATCGGCCAGGAGAAAAGCCGATCGGGCCGCGCCATCAAGGTCTGGGACAAGCGCGAGTACAAGGATCTCGACGGCGGCGTGGAACTCGGCACCCGCAACATAAAGCTGGCCCTGCGCCGCCTGCGCCGCTTCGCCCGGCAAGGCGCGGCCGACGAACTCGACCTCGACACCACGATCAAGAAGACCGCCCACAAGGGCTATCTCGATCTCAAGTTTCGCCCCGAACGGCGCAACGCCGTCAAGGTCCTGATGTTTTTCGACGTCGGCGGTTCGATGGACTGGCACGTTCATCAGGCCGAAGAATTGTTCTCAGCCGCCCGGGCCGAGTTCAAGCACATGGAGCACTACTACTTCCACAACTGCCCCTATGAGTTCGTCTGGCGCAACAATGCGCGGCGCTGGAGCGAGCGCGTCGATACATGGGACGTGCTCCACACCTACCCGGCCGACTACAAGGTCGTGTTCGTCGGTGACGCCTCGATGTCGCCATACGAAATCACCGTACCGGGCGGCGCCGTCGAACATATGAACGACGAGCCAGGCGCCGTTTGGCTCAACCGCATCACGGACATTTATGAAAGCGCGGTCTGGCTGAATCCGACCCAACAAAAGTTCTGGGAGGTAACGCCCTCGACCCAGATGATCCGCCAGCTCTTTTCCGGCCGCATGTACACATTGACCCTTGATGGCATCGATGCCGCCATGCGCGAGCTTATGCGGTAATAAATAGTGATTCCAATAGTTTAACCCAAATCACTTGAATCAAACTCTGAAATTCGTGGCGTCGGCTAAGCCGCCCGTACGGCATCGCCTCCAGCGAACCCAAGATGTCCGAATTCCGGTGGCCGCGGCCTATTCAGCGGCGTCTTCGAAGGCTTCAAGCGTGTCGACCAACTCGCCGTTGAGGTAAGCGCTGCCGCCGGTGGGTACCGACCGCGTAATCGTATCCAGCAACGGACAGTGCGACTGCGCCATATCGATGAGCGCGCGTATTTTCTCCGGGCTTTCTGGGCTCTTGATGTGAGCTTCGAAGTTGATCTCGGTAAAGCCTGCTGGCACAGCCTCATCAAGAGCGAGCATACCGTGCAGGTCGAGATTTCCGCGGCAGGTGATCTTGAGTTCATCGAGCTGAACGCCCATCGCGGCTGCGAAAGCCGAATACATGATCTCCTGGCATGTGCCGAGCGCCGCCAACAGCACTTCACCCGGATTCATCCCCTGATCGGTGCCGCCAAAAACAGCCGGCTCGTCCACAACCATCGCAGGAAAATCGCGGACATGTGCAGTGGCCCGAACGTCCTCTTCGAGCTGGGTCCGGGCCGTCAGCACGATCTTGGCCGATTCAGGGTCTTGCTTGATGCCCTCGATGCAACTTTCGAGCGCGGTTCTGAGTGATTCTGTGGACACCGCAATTCCTCCCCTTCGCAAATCCAAGAGCATTTAGCCCGATCAGCACGGAAGAAACTATCCCCGCCACGACCGACCGAGCACGGACAGCCAGCCTACTCTCAGGCGCAATCTGCAGCAAGACGGATCAGTCGGCAGGCAATAATACAGTTTTAGAATTTCAATTATGGGGCATAATAACCTCCTAAGCTCTGCATAATTAGCAGTTCGGAAGCGTTCCCGAGGGAGAGTTGCAATGGCCGACCAAGCCAAGGAATGTTGCGGACCAGGGTACGCCTCGCCCGAAGAAGCCATGAAAGGTCCGCGCGAGAAGCTGCTCTATACCGTCGCGCTTTATATCGGAACTGGCATCCAGAAACCCGATTACCTGGCGACAATTGATGTCGATCCCGCAAGCCCGACCTACAGCCAAGTCATACATCGCCTGGAGATGCCGGGCATTGGCGATGAACTCCATCACACAGGCTGGAACGCGTGTTCCTCCTGCCACCACGATGCCACCAAGGAGCGGCGCTATCTGATCGTGCCTGGCGTGCGCAGCACCAATCTCCATATCGTCGATTGCAAGGGCGATCCGCGCGCGCCGCAGCTCCACAAGGTGATCGACGGCGCCGAAATCAAAGCCAAGACGAACCTTTCGGCGCCCCACACGGTGCACTGCCTGGGCCCCGATATCATCATCTCGATGCTAGGTGACGCCCAGGGTGAAGCGCCCGGCGGCTTCCTCCACCTCAATGAGGAATTCGAGATCGTCGGGCGCTGGGAGAACTCAATGGGAGACATCCCGTTCTCCTACGACTTCTGGTACCAACCGCGGCACAACGTGATGGTGACGTCGGAATGGGCAGCACCCAACACATTCATGCCGGGCTTCGACCTTGAGGAGGTCGGTCACCTGAAATATGGGCGGCGCCTCCATTTTTGGGATTTTGAGAAAAAGGTGCCGAAGGAGACCCTTTATCTCGGCGAAGATGGCCTCATCCCGCTAGAGGCAAAGTTCCACCACAATCCCGATTCGACCCACGGCTTTGTCGGCGCCGCACTGAGCGCAAACGTTATCCACTGGTGGAAGAACGGCGACGGCAAATGGCAATGGGAGAAGATCATCGACGTGGACAACGAGCCCCATCCAAATTGGCCGATTCCGGTTCCAGGCGTGATCTCTGCGCTCCTCGTTTCGATGGATGACCGCTTCCTCTACATCAACAACTGGCTGCACGGCGACATGCGGCAATACGACATCACCGATCCGCACAACCCGAAGCTCACCGGTCAGGTGTGGATGGGTGGTCTGCTCGGCAAGGCGCCGGAGGTGAACGGCCACAAAATCACCGGCGGACCGCAGATGTTCCAGCTCTCGCTGGACGGCAAACGGCTTTATGTCACCACCTCGCTGTTCTCCACCTGGGACAATCAGTTCTATCCCGAGATCCGCGAAAATGGCGGCTGCATGATGATGATCGACTGCGACACCGAAAAAGGCGGCATGTCGATCAACCCGGATTTCTTCGTCGACTTCGGTAAGGAGCCCAATGGGCCTGCCCGCGCCCACGAAACGCGCTATCCAGGCGGCGACTGCACATCGGATATCTGGGTCTAAGCGCGTGGCAAGTGTCACAATCACACTCGCCAACCGCGATGGGCAGACCTTCCAGGTGGATAGCCGCCGGCCACTGCTCGAAACGCTCGAAGCCCATGGCGTCTCCCTGCCTTATGGTTGCCGCTACGGCGGCTGTATCTCGTGCGCGGCCAAGTTGCTCGAGGGCGAAGTCGATCAGCGCCGGGGCGTCGCCCTGAATGGCCGTCAACTGGCCGATGGCTATGTGCTGATGTGTATTGCGCGTCCTATGGGCGATTGCACGCTTGACGTTGGCGTGGAGAGCCACGACAAACTCTACCGCAACCCGTTTCAGAGCCCCCTCAGGCCGGACGAACTGAAACCCGGCGTCCTGGCGGAAATCCAGGAGGATTCCCAATGACCGCCAACCATATGGACCACGACAAAGATTACCCGGAAGACTATCTGGCGACCATCCTCAAAGAGGTCAAAACCATCGCCATGGTCGGCGCCAGCCCCGACAAGACCAAATTCAGTTACGGCGTGCTGCGGGTTCTGCACGAGACCGGCTATGACATGATCCCGGTCAATCCAAACCGGGACGTGGAGGAAATCCGCGGCATCCCGGTCTGCCACTCGCTCGCTGAGATCAACCGGCCCGTCGACATGGTCCAGGTGTTTCGCACCTCAGACGCCGCCTACGACGTCGCCAAGGAAGCGATCGACATCGGCGCGAAGGTGCTGTGGTTGCAAGTCGGCGTGCGCAACGACGAGGCCGCCAAGATGGCGGAAGACGCGGGCCTCAAGGTCGTGATGGACCGCTGCCCCAAGATCGAGCTGTTCCGGCCTTTTTGGAAACCGCGCCTCAACCAAGCCATCTGATCTGAAACGCGCTAGAAGCCAGCCAAGCGAGCGAACTCATCGAGCCCCGCGCGCTCCGTGCGCAGGCTGTTGACCGCCGCCTGTTCGTCCATGTAGCCCAGCGCCACACCGCAAAACAGCATCAACTCGTCCGGGGGATCGATATGGGCCGCAACGATGCTATGCCACTGCGCCCAGGATTCCTGGGGACAGGTGTGCAAGCCATGTTCGCGGGCCAGCAACATCAGGCTTTGCAGATACATGCCGCAATCGGCCCATTGCGGCGGGCCCATGGTGCGGTCCAGATAAAGGAACAGACCCACCGGCGCGCCGAAGAATTCGAAGTTCCGCTTGAATTGCTCGATTCGGCCAAGCTTATCCTCGCGGGCGATATCCATCGTCGCGTAAAGGTCTTCGCCGCATTTGAAGCGGCGCGCGGCGTAGGGTTCTTTCAGACCTGCCGGGTAAATCGCGTACTCCATGCCATCGCCCCGCGGGGTTTCCTTCATGCGCTCGCGCACTTGCGCGAGCAGCGCCTGCAATGCTGGACCCGCCAGCGCATAAATGCGCCAAGGCTGCAAATTGCCGCCCGACGGCGCCTGAGCAGCGCCCGCGAGGATCGATCTCACCGTTTTCTCGGGCACGTGATCGTCGAGAAATGCCCGGCAACTGATGCGGCTCTGGAGCGCCTCTGATACGTTCATACCGGCTTGTCCTGATGGGTTTTGTTTCGTGGTCCAAACGCTATGGGGGCGTGCGCCTGGGAGCAAGAGCGTATAATCACTTCATGTGGCGGCGCTTCGCGCCCCGATAGACATGGCCGAAAACGCCCAGGGCACCAAGCCGAGCATGAAGCCAAAATCATACAGCCAACCACTGTTGGGGTAGGCGTATATGCGGATCTCGCTAAAAAGCCCGGCGACCAACGCATAGGGCGAGATTACGCCGTGCAGCAATCCGCTGAAGAAGCCCGGAGGATCAATAGCCTCGCTCACCGCTTGATGGGCGCAACCCGANAGCAACAGGCCAAAACCGGCAATCACCAGCAANGCGCCTGCGGTATGTGTGCNCCAACGGCCAATGCCGGCATCGCCAGGCANCTTAACGGATGGTATGTCTGCAGCACCAATGGATGTGTTGCTTTCAGCCCCCCAACGGACACCACGGTCATGAGCCAGCCGCCGACATTTCTGATGATCGCCTTTCTTGTTGGCGTCATCATCGCGTCCGTTCTGGGCCGCGGCATCTATATCGGCTCGGAAACCGTCCCCCGCCCCTCGCCCGACGGCATAGTGTGGTTCATGGAATGCCTCTACCTCTATCCGGGCAATATCCGCCACGTTCCCGTCGGCATGGGCAAGACGGTCAAGGACGCACTCGACAGCCATATCTGCGATATGTTTGACCGCTGAGACCAGAAGCCGCCGCTCGCTCACCAAAACAACGCCTCCCCTTTGAGAAAGTCTGCCTCCTCGGCCGTCGTCTCGCGGCCCAGCGCCGCGTTGCGATGAGGGAATCGGCCGAAGCGTTCGATGATCTGCTGATGCATGGTGGCGAATTCGATGCATTTCTCGTCACCTAACGCGGTGTAGAGCTCAACCGATTGCACCTGCGCGCCGGCGTCTTCGCAGTGTTCGAACGGCACATAGAGGAAGATGCGCTCGCGCGCATCGAGCGCCGCCTCGTCACCCGCCTCGATCGCGCGCCTGGCCAATGCCAACGCCAGGTCGTCGCTGGCGAAGGCCCGGGCATCGTCGCGATGCAGATTACGCGGCAACTGGTCGAGCGCGATGATCGCGGCCAGTCGGCCCCTGGGGCTTGCTAGCCAGCCCCTCGGCAAACCATCGCGCACGATGCCCTCATAGAGATCGAAAAACCGCCTGTGTATCTCGCCGTCGATAGCAGGCGTCGGCCGCCACCAGCTTTCTTCGTCCAGTACGCCGAACCAATAGTCCAGCAATCCCTCTGCCTCGGCCGGCAAGGCGGCGGCACGCTCAGTCATTGCCCGCCCCGTTGCCCTTGCCGAAGATGCGCATCAATGCACCGCCTAAGATGTAGAACGTAACCAGCAGAAAAGCGCCGCTGCTTCCCCACAACAGCACCACCCACAGCGCGGTCCAGGCATCGACGCTCATGATCGCGCACCCTTGGGTTGCGCCCTGCCCTTGGCATCGGTGAGCGATCCCACGACAAAGCCCAGCACCGATAATGCGATGGCGCCAAAGCCGATCGCCGGGCTCGAAAGTCCCTCAAGGCCCACGGCCTCTTTCAGCGGCCCAAGCCCAAACACAGCAGTGAATCCCAGCACCAGCGCCCAGATGGCGCCGCGCCGCGTGGCGCCGGGCCAATAGAGCCCGCCTGCCATCAGCACGATGCCGCTGCAAAAATAGATCGAGCCCGAGACCGCGAGATAATCCCAAATGTCCTCCTTGCCCTCGTAAATCAGCCCCCAATAGAGCTCGTAAAGGGCAATGACGAAGATGCCGATCCGGGTCGTCATGATCTGAAACCGCTCCGCGTCGATTTTACCCGTCAGAGGCCCGACAATGTCGCGGGCAATGATGCTTGACCAGCAAAACAGATAGCTGTCCTGGGTCGACATGAAGGAGGCGAACATGGCGACTGCCAGAAAGGCCAACAACCAGCCCGGCATGACGTGACCCAGCATGTAGGGCGTCGCCACCAGATCTGCGTCGCTGCCATAGCCTTCGAGCAGCGCCGCATTGGCGCCGGTGAAATAGCAGAACGCCAAGACCCCCAGGAACGCAGGCAGCACCATGCGTGAGAGGAAGATGACGGACGCGATCAGATAGGCCCGCTGGACGTTCTCTTCTTTTTCAATACATAGCGCGCGCGAGAGCGCCGTGGGCCAGATCGCAGCACTCACCACGCCCGCCACCAGCACCATCCAGAGCGCGTATCCGGGTCCGAAATTATCGTTCGTCAGCGGATCGAATCCCGCCGGCCCCTTTTCGCGGGCAACAATCTCGATCGCCTGGTCCATCGGAATAATGCCGCTCAAGAAGACGATCGCAGCAATCAGTCCCGCGCCCAGCAGCACGAATTGAAATATGTCGGTGATGATGACCGAGCGCATGCCGCCGTAGCACGTGTAGACCACCGCAACGGCAATCAGCGTGACCATCAGCACATTGACGTTGAGCGCGATTCCGTTGGCCGTGAGCATGGCGGCCAGGAAAGCGGATGCTACTTTGAGAAAGAGACCCATGTTCAAGATACCGCCGGCCGCCATCACGATCGCGCCAAAGACGCGCACGTCGCGTCCAAAGCGCTGTTCGTAGTATTCCGGCAATGTGAGAACGCCGGTGCGGCGAATGGGCTTCACCACGAAGCCGAAGAGCCCCACCAAGGCGCAGCCGATGAGCGCCGCAAGCCCTATATGAAAAGCCGAGAAACCTTCGTTGAAGCCCTTCTGGGCGTTATAGGCGATGGTGATAAGGCCAATCTCGGTGGCGCCCAACGTTGCGATCGCCGTGCCCAATCCCAGGTCTCTGCCCGAAACAAAAAATTCCGTGAGCCCCGTGCCTTTGGCCGCGCGACCTTTGTGAGCAAACAGGATCAAAACGATATAGAGGACGGAAAAGGCGAGAAGAAACCATAGTGTAGCGCTGTTCATAGTGCCGCCGTTTCAAAGCCCGCCGAGTCGCCGGTCCGTGCGTCCTGCACAAGTCCTAGCCGCAAATGGCTGGCCCGTTAAATGAAATTCTCACACCTGGCCGAAGCCGGACCTGTGCGCACGCCGCCACCCCAAGTACGCGGGCCCCGGCCGGGATGTGAGCGCGCGCACGCTTATCATCCTGGCCGAGGCCCAATTGCACCCCCCGCGGCGCAAATTCTCAGTCGCTCATGGCGCCGCGATCACCCCTTTGATCTTGGCGGCAAGGCCATCGACTTCCGTTTCGCTCAAGGCAGCGGCAAGCATGTAGGCAATCCCGTTGTGCACCCACGCCCTGGTGCGTACCCCGCCTTGGGTGAGTGAGCCCTCGCCCGCCTGGCCGGTCGCCTGGGCTTTCGCATAAAGCGCAACGGGCGGACCTGTTTCGGGCAGATAGGATATTTGCGCGATCGGTTCGCCTGAGCGGCGCAAGACCTGGGCGCGCACGAATCGCAGACCTTGTGGTTTGAGATCCGGAATCACCACATTGGGGCCAATGACGCCTGCCAATTGGAAGCGCACCAGATCCGGGTTGGCCTGGCTCTCAAGGCTGACCTCGAGGGCTTCTCTTCCAATCAGTCCCTGAGCAAGGGCGATCTCGCGTTGCCATCCAGGCGCTGGCTGCTCGCTCGAGGTGGCGACCGGCTGGCCGAACCGCGCGGTGCTGCTCGTGTTGATGAGATATCCCGCGCCCACCCCCAGCAGCAGAACCGCCAAGGCGCCCGCTATGAGCACGAGTGCGCCGTGCGCACCCAGAAAAACGGCAAGCGCGCTGCTACGGCCGATCATCGCGCCTGCGTCGGGTTCGGTCTCCCCGGACGGCTCTTGCGTCTCTTCGTCCGTCTGTTCGCGATGCTCGCGCAGCATCGCATCGAAGGCCTCTTCAAGACGCGCATTTGCGCGCTTCAATCCCAGGACCCGCTTGCCCGCCACATCGTCGAAATCGACAACTCGCTTGACCGCGGCCGATTGATCGCGGGCCAATTGACCGTCGACATACGCCACCAACAATTCGTCGCTCAATTCGCTCATCCAGGTGCGCGCTTTTGTTCGGGGTAGAGGTGTTGGATTTCGGCTTCGGGCGTCGAGCTCGACGTCGAACCGTCGAGATGAGCGCTGAAGGCAATGAGGCTGCGCGCGGCGCGCCTTGCTATCGTCTCCAGCGGCGTATCGAGCAGTTTAGCCGCGTCCTCGTAGGACTGGCCCTCGCCATAGATTAGCAACAGAACAACGCGCTGTTGAGCCGGCAGGCTGCGCAGAAATTCGGCGAACTCACGGTCGCCATCGATGTCTCCGGCCTGGGGAAGAAACAGGCGCTCCTCGGCAGGGCCGGGCGCGATCGGCTCATCGCGCTCGCGCAGCCCCTTCAGCCACATGGCGTGGATTTCCGAAAACGCCCAATGATCGAACTGCGCGCCGCTTTGGTAGCGGTGAGCGTTTTCCAGCATGGCGTCGCACGCGGTGCTCAANAGNCGTTCGCGCTCTTCGGCGCTGTTGGCCAGAACGCCGGCAAACCGCCGCAGCCGCGGCAGCATTTCAATCAGCTGCGTCCGCATCAAGCCCCTGTTCGCGTTCGCCTGCATGTACCCCACCGGGCCCGACCGATTCGTGTCACCAAGCGGTGTCTCGACCGGTGGTCCAGCGAGCTGCGTTGCCTTCGCGGCCGCGGTCCCTACAGGGACAACCACCACCGCGCGAATCACCAAATTACCACAATTTTAGGTAACCAATCCGCCATGCGTGGCAATGCGTCGTTATGACTCATGTTTGGCTGTGGATACTGGCGCAACGCACACGGCCATGAAGAACGAAGTCAAACGAGATAGTTGGCGCAATCTATTCAACCAAAGTCGTTGTATAATTTGATTGGCCGACGTTTTCGCCAGCTGACATCTTCGTATTCGAAGGTGTAAGACATAAAAATGACTGATGCCACTGAGCGCAGCCCGGAGCCGTCGGGCAGCCGGGAAGAAGACACGGACGCGTCGCCGGAGACGGCCTCGACTCCGGCTGGGCCGAGCAACTCGGTGGCCCAAGCCATGAGCGCGCTCGCCGNTCGGACACGCTCGATCGGCAGCAGCTTGAGATCACAGGCAAGACGCGTCTTTGGCGGCAGCGGCAAGGCAGCCGCCAGACAGGGGCGCAGAGGATTTGAGCTTTCGCTGCGCGTCGCGCGCGAACGCGCGTTTCCCTGGTTGGCCAGCACCAGTGCGGCACTGCGCGAGCACTCCCGGCCCTCGGTCATCAAACGCGATTATCATCAGGGCCTGCTGTTCGTCCACGAGAAGCTGTTTGACCGGCAGGTGGAAGAATTGTCATTCGTTTCATCGGACCGCGGCAAGGCGCTTTCCGAACTCAAGATTGGCTCCATCACGCGGCTTTCAGGNCGCGACTACAAGCCAACNCCCCGGNTGGTCTTCCGTTGGGCGATGGAATCGATTCCCGAACAACCTCCGCTTTACACATTCGTCGATTTTGGCGCGGGCCGCGGACGGGTATTGTTGCTGGCCTCGCACCTCAATTTCAGCCGCATCGTTGGCGTGGAATTTGCCGAAGAACTGCATAACGATTGCGAACAGAATATCGCGCAATACCCGCGCTCGCTGATGAAGTGCCGGGAGGTTGAATGCGTACACCAGGACGCGACCCTGTTCGAGCTCCCCGATGGCCCGACAATCTTCTATTTCTTCCATCCCTTCGACAGCAAGATCATGACCGAAGTGCTGGACCGGATCGCGCACTCCTATGACCGCAACCCCCGGCGGTTGTATCTGGTCTGCATTGACATGCCTGACCGCCAGCCGATCGAGGCACAGGGGATATTTCGTCCCTTTGCGCTACCTGGACTGCAAGGCCTCAAGGTTTCGTTGCTGAGCCCCTACTCGATCGATATCTATCGCACTGCGACCTGACGACCACACGGCGGCCACGCCAGCGTGTTCACGCCATCACAATGTCGAATATGAAGCGCGGCACGTCACCGGTTTGCAGGACCGCCGTAGCAGCTTCGCGCTCGGCCTCGTTGGCCAAGCGTAGCCGCACGAAGTCGTTGTCGTTGAGCGGTTCGCCCGGAAAATACATCTGCGTCGTCAAGTCGCCGCCATCTTCGATATTCACGTAAAAATGGACATGGGGCGTGCGCACGCCAAAACCCGTGTCGTAAAAGCTTGGCTTGATTGTTCGGAAACGGTAGGCGCCGTCGGCGCCGGTACGCACCGCAGCAAAGCCCTGAAAATTCGCGTCCCTCTTCGCCCCGCCAATGTCGAGTGGATGGTTATATCGGCCGCCCGAATCGGCCTGCCAAATCTCGACGATGGCGCCAGGCAGGGCGTGCCCCTTGACCGACAGGACGCGACCGGTCACCTCGATCACCTCACCCTTGGCTGGACCTGGCGCACCCTTCAAAAGCGTAAGATTGGCGTCGGAGTCGACCGGCTTGAATATCGGATAGAAAGGACCGGCCGTCTGCAACGGCGTGACAGCGAGGTTGGCGCGCGCCGCGCCTGCTGCGATGAGCCCGGCAGAGCCCGCAAGGAAGCCTCGGCGGCTCAGGCCGCCGGCGGTTTTGCGAATTGGCCAAGCCTTGTGCAACATCCGCCGCATGGCTCGCTCATCCCATTTGCCACAGAGGTTATGATTCTAATTCAATCGCCGCACGCGCGATAGAGGACAAGCGCTGCGCTGTGGCTCAATTGCCGCACGGCCCCCAACAACTTTATAGCGCGTTGCCAAGAGGGCACGACTTTACCAAAAAGCTGCGCTATATCCCATGACGATGTATCTCGTATCCGACACAAAAACCTTATCGCAAGAGTGCAAGCGGCTGGCGGCATCTGAATTTGTGGCCGTCGACACCGAGTTCATGCGCGAGTCGACCTTTTGGCCGCAGCTCTGTCTCATTCAGATGGCGAGCCATGACGGCGAAGTGATCGTCGACACCCTATCAAGCACTCTCGACCTGTCGCCGTTTTTCGAGTTGATGGCCGATGGGCGCGTGCTCAAGGTTTTTCATGCCGGCCGGCAAGACATCGAAATCATCCATCATCTCTCCGGTGCNGTGCCCCATCCCGTCTTCGACAGCCAGGTGGCCGCTATGGTGTGTGGATTTGGCGAGTCCGCGAGCTACAGCATACTCGTCAAGAAACTACTCAATATCCAACTCGACAAGAGCTCCCGCTTCACCGATTGGTCGCGCCGTCCACTGGCCGAAAAACAGCTTCAATACGCGCTGGCCGACGTGACCCATTTGCGCGACCTATTCCCAAAGCTCAAAGCCCAGGTCGAAGCTGCCGAACGTTCCGGTTGGCTGGACGAGGAAATGGCCGTGCTCACCGGACCCACCACCTACGATGCAAATCCCCAAGAGGCCTGGCGGCGTCTCAAGATGCGCGTCAAAACGCCAAAAGCCCTGGCGATCATGATGGAAATCGCCGCCTGGCGCGACACTGAAGCCCAGGCCCAAGACGTTCCGCGCAATCGTATTATAAAAGACGACGCCATTTACGACCTTGCCAACCAGGCCCCACGCGANAAAGAAGAGCTTGGCGGCTTGCGATCGATCCATGGCGGTTTTGCGCGATCAGCCAGAGCTCAAGGCGTGCTGGATGCCATCGAGCGCGGTCTCCAGCGCGACCCCGCGACTGTGCCGCGCATCAAGCGCAACGCGCCGCTTCAGCCCGAAGCCATCGCCACAATNGATTTGTTGCGCGTGCTGCTCAAGACCACCGCCGCCCGCCACGGGGTTGCTCCAAAACTGATCGCAACATCCGACGATCTGGAGAAAATTGCGCGCAGTGACGATGCCGACGTGGCAGCGTTGCAAGGATGGCGCCGCGACCTTTTCGGCGCCGACGCCTTGGCGCTGAAGCGAGGCGAACTGGCACTCTCGATGGGCAGCAAGGGTGTGGCCGTGGTTAAGGCCGACGGTCTGGCCCACGCCGACGAAAACAGTAGAGAAACCGGCCTTGACCAAGACGCCACCGCATCAAGCGGACCGGCTGGGCTCAATGACGACGCAAGCCCCAAGCTGCGGAAAAGCTGATGTGCGCCACCGCATTATCGACGCGTCGACGCATTGTCGCTGGACGATAGGCAACATCACTTTCGTCCACCAATCCTGATTTCCAAATCAGTATCGAGCTGTTTTGCCAGCGCGGCAAATCGGCGCTCCAGTCTCTCGCCCTCGAGCGCCCGGTGGCGCTTTGGAATACTCAATACAAATGTGCCGTTTTCGTATTTCACCGGTGTGTCACCAATGATGCCGGGCATGGCCGCCGAAATCATGTGAGCGGCGCGGATTGCTGCGCCGAGAATGCGCGCACGCTTGAGCAAACGGCCATCGGCGAGCCCTGCCAAGCGCGACGCTTGCCGATTGGTCACGACCCCCTGGTGACGGAAATAGATACTGAGCGCCAAAAAGATGCGGCCTGGATGATCGATGCCCGCGAAAGACGCATGGGCGATGAAATCGAGACTATGGTCGCCGCGATATTCCGGGTGGGCGCGCCAGCCGATATCAGATAACAGGCATGCAGCGTGCCGCAGGCGGCGTTCTTCAGGGCTCTCCTCGAGCGCGGGGAGCGCAAATATAACATCCGTCCAATCGCACAATTCATGAGCGTGACGCGGCGAGCGGGCGCGCAATTCCGCCAGCTCCGCACAAGCGGCAATCAGCGGGTCGCGCGCTTTTTCCTCCTTACTCAGCAGCCCATAGACAAGCCCTTCGCGCAAGCCAAATGCCGAGACGATGAGTTCGGATGGCCGAACACGTCTGATAAACCGCTCGAGCACGAGGGCGCCATAGGGCAATGTCTCGCGCCGCATCTTGGAAATATCGTCGATGCCATCCAGCGAGCTTGGGCTCAGATGGTCGAGCAAGTGGGCAAACTTCAGCGCCTCGTCGACCGACATGCTGTAACCGTGCATGACGCCAAGCGGATAACGCGTCTGGGCCATGTGTAAGCGCCCAAAGGCGCGCCAGGCTCCCCCCACCATATAGATCGGCCGGCCTTTGCCGGTTTCTAACCAATCGACGCTGGCGAGCTGCTCGTCCACGAATTTACCCGCAGCCGCCACATCGCCACCAGATAGATCGATCAGACGCAAGCCGCCCAGCGGCAATGTGATGCCACCATGCACGGCGCCACCCTTGACCTCGAAGACTTCAAGGCTTCCGCCGCCCATGTCGGCTGCAAGGCCATCGGCATTTGGCATGCCCGCGATAACGCCGTCGCCCGAGAGCGCGGCTTCTTCACGTCCCGACAGCACGTGGATTTTGGTCTGGCAGATATCTTGAGCCGCCTTGATGAAGTCGGACCCGTTCTCGGCCTCGCGCGCGGCTGCCGTCGCCACCGCGTGCAGGCTCGCCGCGCCCAACTGATCGACGATGGTTCGGTAGCGCCGCAAGACGCGCAGCGCGCTCTTGATGCTGTCGTCGGCCAACCGGCCCGTGCTCGCCAACTCGCGGCCAAGCCCACACAAAACCTTTTCGTTGAAGAGGGGGGTCGGGCTGCGCTTGGCGCCGTCGAACACGACCAGCCTGACCGAGTTCGAGCCGATGTCTATGACCGCCACCGGCTTGTCAGGCGGG
>JGI24023J19991_10000803_pt1 | contig 24719 bp, 21 predicted proteins | sample Cruoilmetagenom1_FD_19991 | JGI IMG/M metagenome (IMG submission 19991) | reverse complement strand
CCGCCACTATGATTGCTCCGGACGAAAATGGCAGGTTTGAGTTCATATTTCTTGCGACCGCCCCGCATAGTACAGATTATTTTAGGTTTTATGTTACAAAGGATGACTACGATCCGCTTGGTCCTCTCAAGTGGTCTGATCTTGAAGATACTCCATTTTGTACAATAGATGAGGTGACACTTGAGAATGGCCGCTACAAGATGGACTGTCCGTTGCCGCTTGATAAAAGCGGTAAGCATGTGATTTACAACATTTGGCAAAGAGACGATAGCACCGAGGCTTTCTACACTTGTATTGATGTAGAGTTTACAGGAGGCACTCCCATTGTGTGGAAATCACTCGGACAGGTACGTGCTCAACAAGACCTTAAAGTGGGAGACAGTGTTACATTCAGATTGTTTGATTTGGCAACTGGCGGAGATCTTGAAACTCACACAATAGTTCTTCAAAACGGCGAAAGCGCAGCGGACCAATGGCCGTTCTATCTTGCGGAGCATGTAAATGTACAGTCGGCATTCGTTAAGATCGGCGTTCTAGATTCAGACGGAAATATCAATCCGGTATTTAGCTCACAAGACAATAACGTTTATGTCCCGTCCGATGAACAACTTTCTTTTCAAATTGATATAGATACCTCCAACAACCCTCCAGGTGAAGACCTCACGACTGATATTAACATTACATCTGATTGGGGTGCAGGCTATTGTGCTGAGGTGAGTGTTAATAACATTGGGGACACTCTTTCTGATTGGACTGTCACTATTACCGTTGAAGGGACTATAAGAGAAGTATGGAATGCAACATATTCCCAAGACGGAGACCAAGTGACTGCAGATGGTCTGGATTGGAATAATGTAGTTAATCCTGGAGAATCAACAGGGTTTGGATTCTGTGCTGACAGAAACTCTACTCCACCCCCGCCCACTCCAGCGCCTACTCCTGAGCCATCATTTGCATGCTCTGACGGCATCGATAATGACAGTGATGGACTAGTTGATTTTCCAGATGACCCGGGATGCGAGAGTACAAGTGATGACGATGAGTTCAATCAAACCAGTGGCGAGGAAGTAACTGCAGATGTGTTTATCAATGACGATTGGGGCACAGGCTATTGTGCTCAGGTAACAGTTACAAATAATTCTTCGTCCCCATCAGACTGGGTTGTATCTTTCCCAATAGAGGGAAATATTAGAAACCTATGGAGTGCCGTATATGAGCAGATCGAAAATACTGTGACTGCTGAAGGTGTCTCTTGGAATAATATTCTAGACCCCGGACAGTCGACAGGATTTGGATTCTGTGCAATTAGATAATCCNCGCTAGTATTTAAGGGAGGCGGATGCCCCCGTATTCGCCTCTCATATTTTTTCGATGATAGTTATGATGAGAAAGGTTTCGGAATTAGAACTGAAACTAAATCATATAAGCTTATCTAAGAACAAGATGGATGGTCTCAAAGCTTTATGTACGACGGGCCCATCTATCGCAAAGCTATTACTCACTCCTTGGGTGAGATTGTCATGAGGGATGGGCGTTTTAGTTACTGTGACATCTTGCCGTCTTAGTTAGTCTGAATGTTATTGTCAACAAAGGCTAAGGAAAAATGGTATTTTCAGCTCTTAAAATCAGACCTCTATAATAATTTTATTGGAATGGCTTTTAAGCACCTTAAGAGATTTCGCGTCCAGCATGGTGTCGGGTACGTTTCTAAGAACTAAAGTTGAGTTGAACATCCTGGCCGCTTCAATAATATCTTCCATCTCGTTTTCACAAGAGCCTGCGTCCAAAGATACGCCGAACCCGAGCTGAAGTAGCTCAATGGCTTTTGATGAGTTTTTAATATCTGTCATTACTAATACACCCCATTTTTTAGTGATATACTGAAAGGAACTTATTAATTGTTCTCGAACCAGAAGATTATTCATAATACTCGAAAGGTGTTTACATGAAAAGGGTGATTGAGCCTGAATTGATGGCCGAGCGTGAGCAGGTAGAAGCTTACGGTAATGCAGATTTTGAAGAGCCGCACTCAAATTTTATAAATCTTTTGGAAGAATACTGTCCCCAAATTGCTGATACCCAAACGGTATTGGATTTAGGATCAGGCGCAGGTGATATACTTCTCAGGTTTGCTCAAGCGTATCCACATGCTTCAATAGATGCTGTCGATGGCTCTTCGGCTATGCTCGAGTTCGCTGAGAGTCTTCTAGACGGCTACCCGGGTGTCAGGAATCGAATTACACTTATATACTCACTTCTTTGGGATTTCAGATCTACAAAAAACTACAATCTGATAATGAGTAACAGTCTCCTCCATCACTTGCACGATCCCTCTCACTTCTGGGATAAGATAGAGGAGCTCTCAGGGCCGGGCACACGGATATTTATTATGGACCTCTTAAGGCCCGCCTCTGTTGAAGGGGCCCGGGAGCTTGTCCGTATGTATGTCTCTCAAGAGCCCGAGATATTGAGGAGAGATTTTTACAACTCACTTCTAGCAGCATTTACGATCGATGAAGTAAGGGAGCAGATTGCTGAGACCGGTCTCGGTAATCTTGAAACAAAACAGATAAGCGACAGGCATTTTATAGTCTTCGGTACATGCAGATGACTATAAGGAAAATTTGAGAAAGCGTTTAGAATATAAAAAAGAGTAAACAATCATATCATACGGAGGCTCCAGATTGAGTAAAAAGACCACGAAAAGAGCAGTTGAAGTAATAAATACAGAGCTCGTGTTTCCCACCCATACCAATCACTACGGAACTATCTTCGGTGGACGCGTGCTCGAGCTTATGGACACAACCGGGGCTCTTGCGGCCATGCGTTTTGCGAACGAAGAGGCAGTGACGGCGTCGATTGAGGCCATCGACTTTAAAAAGCCAATAAAAGTGGGTGATATTATCGAGCTTAAGGCAAGGGTTATCTTTACGGCTAATACCTCTATGGTCGTTAAAGCGGACGTATTCAGGGTCAACAAGTTCAGCTCAAAAGAGGAATTTGCGTGCAGCGGCTATCTCGTATTCGTAGCCGTAGACTCAAACGGCGAGCCCAGGGTCGTGCCCCAGCTACGGTGCGTTACGAAAGAGGAAAAGAAATACTGTAAAATCGGCGAAGGGATTAAAAAGAGGTCCCAGGAAAGACGCAGGAGAGAAGCCGAGGAATAAGCGCTATTCCTACAATAGATGCATCACTTCTCACAGCCGATTACGGTATTTGTAAATATATTTTTACTCGGGCATCTGAGATTCCATCTCAGAGCAGTTCACTGCTCCGTCAGGGCCGGATAGGCGGCTGCAGCTGTAGGTCCTCCCGTTACATAGAGCTTGCCAGGTGGCGCTACCGTCATCGTGGATTACGTGCTGTATTACTTCTATGTGGTCTGCGTTACAGGGTATGTGGGGTACGGACTCTTCCTGAAGCGACTGGATTACATAAGAGTTTCCGCAAGAGAAAGAAGCAAGTGCCAGAGCCGCAATTATAAGTGTCTTTTTCATCCTTCACCGCCTTAAATGTTTTGTGTTCGGTTTGTTACAGTGTTGCGTTACCTAACTGATTAATCATAATAAGCTACTATGACAAAACTTTCAATCTTAGTCGGGCTGAATATAAAGTGAAAGCGATAGTTTTAGATAAAACCGGGGGACCGGAGAAATTAATTATCTCCGAAGTCAATACACCTGTGCCGGGTCCGGGTGAGGTAGGGGTGCGGGTTCACTATGCGGGGATAAACTACGCCGAGATACTCTCACGCAAGGGGCTCTACGGATGGGCTCCGAAGAGGCCTTATATCCTGGGGATGGAGGCTTCGGGTGTGATAGAAGAGCTTGGGGAAGGTGTGGACAAGTCGCGTCTCGGCCAGGATGTAATGGTGGGGACAAAGACAGGGGCTTATGCCGAAAAAATAGTTATTCCACAAAACCAGGCAATCCCCTCACCAGAGGGTTTTTCAATGGAGGAAAGCGCGGCATTTCTGGTTAATTACATGACGGCCTGGGTCTCATTATTCACTATGGCCAACACACAGCCCGGGGAAACGGTTCTGATCACGGCCGCAGCGGGTGGTGTGGGTACGGCTGCGGTACAGCTTGCCGGAGCCAATGGGTGCCGGGTATATGGTATGGCCGGGAGTGAGAAGAAGATAGACTTTATAAAATCACTCGGCGCGAAAGATGCTTTTAATTACAGATTGTCTAATTGCTTCGAAGCTTTACTCTCTCAAACAAACGGAGTGGACGTAGCGCTAGAGACGGTGGGGGGAGACGTGTTTAAAAGAAGTCTTAACAGTTTGAACCCGTTTGGGCGGATTGTTGTGGCCGGGTTTGCAAGCCTCGATCTTAAGAAATGGAACCCGTATTCGTGGTACAAGACCTGGAGGGACTTGCCCGGTGCGGATATAAGAATAATTTCTCAGAAGTCTGTTGCCGTAATGTCATGCCATATAGGTTATTTAATGGAAGAAGAGCCTAAAAAGATGGAAGCAAATTACGGCGAGCTTAAGGATTTTGTCCTTAAACACAATATCAAGCCTATAGTAGGCAAGGTGTTTTCCTTTGAAGATGCGTGCGATGCGCACCGTTATATTGAATCGAGAAAGAGTACCGGGAAGGTGCTTCTGAGTCTTGTTGATTAAGTAGTCTGAATAACATAGTGGCAACTATGCCATTTCTTCTTTTCCGGTAATCAGGCGGTCGAGTATTTTTTTTTGTATAACTTCGATATCATCCCTTACTTTGGCAATGTCTTCTGTAGATTTACCCCTTTCCTCGCACTCCACTACAAGATCCTCAAGGCTTGCCCCGATCTGCTTTAGCTTTGTCTGGGCCTCGATGTTTGCTTTTATGAGCATATCTTCGCTTTCCCATTCACGCTTTGAGTACTCATCCAGCTCCTTTGCCTGGATCAATAGCTCTCTTACCCGGTCTTTGTATCCGTAAAGCGCTTGGTGAATGACGGATTGTATCTCAGTTATCTCTGAGGGCTCTCTCCAGAGAACATTTTCAAGGAAGCGTAAGTCTTCCTCACGGACTTCTTGTCTTTCGTCGAGATATGCCTTTGCCTTAAGGAGGTCTACGGATTGTTTATACCTTCTGTCAGAAGGAGTAATACCCTTTTTCGCAAGCTCTTTTCGTATTCTCGCTGTGAGCTTGAGTATATTGGAGGGGATGATAACACCCTGTGTGCTTAGTCTGCACTCTTCAAGCTCCTCAGGTGTGATGACCGTCTCCTCGGCTTGAGCTCCTTCTCCGTCTAACATTTTAAGGAACCTGAAGTCTTCTTTAATATAGTCGACTACATATCTGAGTAAAAATCTGTCGTAAAGCGCCTCAAGCTCGTCTTCTTCACTTGGGAGCTCGTTACTTGCTCCGAAGAGTGAAATGAGAGGTATATGGAGCTTGTCGGAGCCGTTATAGTACACTCTCTCATTCATGATTGTGAGTAGCGTATTTAAAATAGAGGAGCTTGCCTTAAACACTTCGTCCAGAAACGCTATGTGCGCCTCGGGGAGCTTGCCTGTGATTACCCTTCTATACTCATCGTTCTCAAGACCTTTCAGGCTTACGGCCCCGAACAGCTCTTCAGGTGTTGTGAACTTTGTAAGTAGCCACTGGAAGTAGCTTGCGCCCTGAATCCTCCCGCACATCTCGCTTACTATCTGCGACTTTGCGGTACCCGGGGGGCCTATAAGGAGCAGGTGGTTTTGAGTGAGGAGTGCGCAGAATGCACCCTCTATTACCTGATCCCTTTCAAAGTATTTTGACTTTAATTCCTTTTCGATTTGCTTTAGTTTCTCTAGAGTTCTTTCCATGATATTATGTCCACAACCTGTCTGTTGTCCACATTACTTTTTTTAAGAACCGCTTCAATGACTCTCTTCGTGGGATTGTATTCACCCAGACTTCCTACGGCTTTTACAGAAAAAATATCGCTCTTTCCGGAGCTGAACGCAACACCGACCAGCCCCGCACTGATTTCCGCCGTGGGGTCGGCGTCCCTCGCAACCTCTCTTGCCTTGCCTTGGCTGATGATGGTGTGTTCCTCTCTTGCTGCTATGATGTCATCCGCTATCTGCTCTGCGATATCATCCGTAACGTCTATAGGCTCGCGATTCTGCTCTTTATTATTCTCTTCAAGATCAAGCGCAGGTACTGTCGCGGCTTTTACTGCAGCCATTAGCACGACTTTAGGCGCAGTGGTGAAATTTATTTTCTTATCCTCAGGATAGACAGTCACAAAATCCTTTACCGTATTGTAGAATTCATCATCCATTCCGTCAATCATGCGAATCTCCTGCAGACTGTCGAGAGGGCCGTCTTTTATGCTGTAGGGCTCTTCCAGCCCAGTGTAAAAACCGCTGTTAGCCCCTTGTGAGTCCTGGTCGTTCTCAGCTCCTGAGAGAGGAGCATCGAGCCAGTTGGTCAAGCTTGCTATAAATCGCTCCGACTTGCTATCGTCTACTTCAAGATACGTAAAAAGCTCCTGGAGCTCGGTAAGTACCTGCTGGTCTACCCTGTTTGTGGACGGATTTATGAGAGCGTTAAGGTTTACTTTTGAGCGCTCGTCGATTACCGTGACAGCAACTCCGCCCTCGCCAACTGGGAAGTAGGGTACGTTTATGGCCCAGTAACCCTCTGAGTTGTCCACACCAAGACTCAGAGTCGTCGAAACGTCTGTAAGCTCCTCAAGCGCTTGAGCTTTCATGGTACCGGCAGCTACATGAATGCCAGATTTAGCTATATAGCGAGCCCGCATTTGATCTTTGGTATTGGCGGATATCTCTGTGTCGATATGGGTGAAATATATCATGTCTCCGACTACTATTGTCAGGATGGATATAATAATTATCACCAGTATCAGTACAATACCTTTTTCAGACTCTTTTTTCTTAACTTTTTTTAGTTCGTACTTCATAACTTTTGTTTATGTATGAAAGTCCTTTTTTATTAGTATAGCTACTTTCAGTCCATGACCGGTATTACTACGAGCGAGTTGAACTCCAAGTCCTCTCCCCTGGGGCTTCTCATGATTAAGTTTATATTCACTGCGTCCGGCAGGGACAGGGTGTTATTTGAATCCCACTCTACGGTAATATCGTCAGTCCCGAGATCAAGATCTGAGCTGCCTATATAAGTGAGCGTGAACCCGACTATGCGCTCAGACAGAGCGTACTGAATACCCCCTGTTTCAGTGCCCATTTTGGGGTTGTCCCTTCTCATTAGCGCATAGAGATCAGAATTCGGTACAGGCTGGACAAAATAACTTATCTCCGTTTGATCCGATTCCCTTGCGTTGGGTGTCGGGGTCCTGGAGAGAGAAGTGAACGTAAGAGTGCTGAAATTTCCGTTTTGTGAGCCATCAAAATACTGAAAACTCGAGTTTTTGGATTCAGAATTGACGTTTCCCCTCTCAAACGCGGTCGCAATGTCTTTTGTCATTTTCGACATTACCACTCTGGATTCATGATAGAGCTCAAGCTCCTGCTCAACCCTTTCCTTAGCCTTCATTATCTGAAAGAATGAGGCATAGAGTATAGTCAGTACAATAGAGCCGATAAATACTGCAATCAGCACCTCTATTAGGGTAAATCCCCTATCTGTAGTTTGATATCGCAGTCGCAACTGTAAATTCCTTTTGTCCTTCATCCCAGGTTACCGTCAGGAGCACCACCCTGATCTCCGTACCCAGCTGCTGTATATCGTACGGCAGCACAGTTAGATACCAGTTGAAGCTGGGTGATTCCTCGAACACTCCCTGCTCCTCTCCTACTTCTGGATACCCGGTAAGCTCGATTTCTCCTAGTTTTTGCTGGGCCAGGGAGGATGCGATGGATAGGTTCTTCGAGCGTGAGGCCAGTATTAAGTTTTTGTTGACCGCTCCAAGCAGAACGGCAAGGGACGCTCCAAGTATAGCGACAGCTATGATGACTTCGAGAAGTGTAAACCCCGGGGTTCCGGATGAGCTTTGCCCTCTACCGGCATGTATGCAAAGATCTTTAGTTTTATTATTGCCTGAGGAGCTCGACATATTCATTATATATCCTTGTGCCGCCGGTATAAGGTTTTGTTTCTAATGTATAGTTTTTATCTTCGTCATCGGTACTTAAGTGTATAACCGCGGGCTCTACGAACCCCGTAGGTAAGAAGAGTATAAACTCCTCATCATCATCCAGCGTGCTTCTTCCGACACTCCTCTCAGTTATAACGTCTTGGAAGTACACACCGTTTGGAAGCTTTCGCCTTCTATGGTAGGGATCTGTTGATTGTACGTATTCCCCATTACTCAGAGTCTCTATCCAGTACTCACTCTCCTCTATATTGAAGGTGAGCTTGTATATGTTTTTTTTGAACACAGCTTCGTTATAGAGATATTTTATAGTAGCCGTTAGGTTCCTTGAGGCGCTCTTTATGTTTATCTCGGTCCCGGTTTTGATTTTCGGGACAACAATCATAACAAAAGTTCCTACAATAAATATGACTACCAGAAGCTCTATAAGTGTAAAGCCCCTGTCTTTATTCATCGTATAGTGCGGCTTGAGATATCGTCCTCTGTCTGCTCCACACCGTCTTCACCTAAAGATATTATCTCGTATGTGCCGTCACCCGTCTGATCCGGGCCTATGTAAATGTATTCGCTCTTCCACCCATCGAGCGGTACCAGGTCGCCGTCAAGATATGCTTCCTTGGAGTAACAGCACGCTTCTCTACCGACAGTGGGCATCTGTATAAGAGCGTCCAGTCCCTGTTGTGTCTCCGGATAAAAACTATTATCCAGTTTAAAGAGCTTTAATGCGCCTTCCAAGCTCTTGATCTGAATCTTGGTTTGTTCTACTTTTGATTTATTGAAACTGCCCATTACATTTGTGCCTACAATATAGGCCAGCCCTGCAATGATCAGCAGAACCACCATGATTTCAATAAGTGTGAAACCGCCTTGTGCCTTCATTTGAGTACTACCTCCTTAACCAATTGTTGATGTCAAATTAAATATGGGCAACAGCACTGCAAATACTATAAAACCCATAATTGCACCAATTATAACTATCATAACAGGCTCGAGCAGAGAAGTCAGAGTCGAGACCATGGTGTCGACCTGCTGGTCGTAGATGTCGGCAACCTTAACCAGCATCTCTTCCATTTCCCCAGTCTGCTCACCGACCGCAATCATACGGCTGACTAGCGGCGGGAATACGCCGCTGTCCCTGAGCGGTTGTGCCAGGCTTGCTCCTTCCCGTACGTTTGTCCTTACTTCTTCGAGAGTTTTGCTGTATACCTCGTTGCCCATAACAGCCTCACCTATCTTAAGGGCGTCAAGGAGCGGAATTCCGCTCGAAAGTAGCGTCCCCAGGGTGCGTGTGAATCTCGATATCACAACCATAGTCGTGATCTTGCCGAACACGGGGATCTTAAGTGATAGACGGTCAAAAAACATCTTTCCCCGTTCCGTCTTATAAAAGCGGAGAGAAGCCAGAATAATAACGGCCATAAATATCAGCATAAAAAGCATGTTGTTGCCCAGAAACCCGCTTATCTTAATAAGTATAACTGTCATCATAGGAAGAGCGCTATCGCTTTCTTCAAATATTTTGCCGATTCTTGGAATTACATAAGTCATGGTGAAAAATAGCACTCCACCGCCTATAATAAACATGAATATAGGGTAGATCAGCGCGCCTCTAACGCGAGAGGTTAGAGCGGCCTGCTTTTCCAGAAAATCCGCAAGTCTCAATAGAACAATGTCGAGAGTACCACTTGCTTCACCGGCTCTTACTATGTTTATGTAGAGATCTGAGAATATGTTCTGGTGCTCGCCCAGGGCATTTGCCAGAGAGCTTCCTTCGCTTACCCTGTCTTTTACTTGTGTAAGTACTTGGCCGAGCCTTTTGTCCTCAGTCTGCTCGGAAAGCGCAGTGAGCGAGGCTTCGAGAGGAAGCCCTGCTGAAATCAAAGTGGAGAATTGTCTTGTGGTTACGGCAAGCTCTGAAATATTTACGCCTTTAAACGGCATAATACTCCGCGCTCGACCTTCTTGCACTTCATTTAAGGATGAGAGAAAAACACCCTGGCGTTTTAGCTTGTCTGTAGCGCCCTTAGGTGACTCGGCGTCAATAACACCATGAACCGATTTTCCGGTCTCATCTATTGCTTTGTACTTATATACCGGCATATTTTAGTTTTTTAAATTGTATATTGACCCATCTGTCTGAACTGCTGCGGTCTAAGCACGATCACTCTCTTCATCCGTTACACGCATAACTTCGTCTACGGAGGTCTGTCCCTTTAATACCTTGTCCGCTCCGTCTTGTCTGAGGGTAGTCATACCGTGCTCGACTGCATTTCTCTTTATCTGCCCAGAGTCGACATGTCCTAATGTTAAATTCCTGATTTCGTCGTCGATCAGAAGCATTTCGAATATTGCCATTCTTCCGCTATAGCCCGAGTCAAAACACTTTTCACAGCCTTTAGCGCGGTAGAGTGTACCGTTAACCAGGTCTTCACGCTTAATGCCGATCTGTAGCAGCTCGTCTGAATGAGGCTCGTAGGGCTCCTTGCAGGAATTGCATAGAAAACGCAGAAGTCTCTGTGCTATTACAGCCATAAGGGCTGAAGCTACGAGGAAGGGTTCAATCTCCATATCTATTAATCTTGTGATTGCGCTTGCGGAGTCGTTCGTATGGAGAGTCGAGAACACAAGGTGACCGGTAAGCGACGCGTGAATCGCTATGTCGGCAGTTTCTTTGTCACGAATCTCACCTACGAGTATTACGTCCGGGTCCTGACGTAGTATGGACCTGAGACCGTTTGCAAAACTCAAGTTTACTTTGGGGTTTACTTGTATCTGATTGATTCCCTGTATCTGATACTCTACAGGGTCTTCTACGGTTATGATTTTTTTGTCTGGGGAGTTAATTCTCTCAAGACCCGCATATAGAGTTGTGGTCTTACCGCTACCGGTGGGTCCTGTTACGAGTACAATGCCGTGCGGACGGCGTATCAGTGTTTCCATGGTATCGAGTTTTTTCCCTAGTAGACCTAGGTCTTCAAGGCTCAGTAGTACTGATGAGCGGTCGAGGAGTCTCATTACCACGCTCTCGCCCCAGGTGGTTGGTACAGTTGATATTCGGACGTCTACGTCCCTGCCCGCCACTTTTACTCTGATTCTACCGTCCTGCGGTTTTCTCTTCTCTGCAATGTCGAGCTCAGCCATAATTTTTACTCTAGAGATTATTGAAGACTGAAGCCTTTTCGGAACCGAAGTGATTTCGTGCAGTATCCCGTCTTTTCTAAACCTTACGGAAACTTCTTTTTCAAAGCACTCAAGATGAATATCACTTGCTTTTTCTTTTACCGCTTGAAAGAGTAGAGAGTTTACGAACTTGATTATAGGAGCTTCGTCTTCAGCCTCAAGTAAATCTTTGGGCTCGTGTATGTCGTACTCTGCAATTCCCGCTGTCTCATCTTCCTCTATCCCCTCGGTCATTTCTTTCCCGCGCTCGTAGATGCGGTTAATGCTGTTTATAACGACATGGTTTAGAGCGAGAACGGGCTCGATCTCTCGGCCGAACAGAGATTTCATTTCATCAAGCGCGTAGAGATCCACAGGGGGCGCGAAAACGATGACGACCTTATCGTCTTTTGACTGATACGGGATGAGCCTGAATTTCTTGGCAAAGCTTATGGGGAGCGTCTTGATGAGCTCCTGGTCTATTTCTTTTTCAGAAATACTGAGCGTGTAGGGGACTTCGTAGAACTCTGATAGGATTTCGAGTACTTGTTCTTCGCTTAAGACTTCGGATTTAAGGAGAGTTTCTTCTAAGCTCTCACCGTTTTTCTGAAGCATCTCGTCTATTTTGACGAGCGCGTCGGGATTTTTCTCGCTTATTATTTCTTGGATGCTTTTCATGGTAGCCTGAGCGGGTCAATTGGGTTCTTCTCTATTAAAACCCCTTTCCTGAAGAAGCATATTGCGTCTTTGGCGCTCTTCCAGAATACGCTGCATATCGAGCTGTGTCTCTACTATCCTTGGTGTGAGAAGGATCATCAGGTTGAGCTTTTGGCTCACCCTCTGCTTAAACTTAAACAAGTTACCCAGAACAGGAATCCTGCCCAGCACAGGTACTCTGTTTTGCAGTACGCTCTCTCTGTCCTGAACCAGGCCGCCTATTACAATCGTTTGGCCGTTTTTCACTACCACTGATGAGTCGGCCGTTCTTGTAGTTGTGGCGATACCGAACTGTGCTGTATTCAGTCCGGCAACAGGGGTTTCTCTTATAGCCGATACCTCTGTAAGGATATTTAAGTTAAGAAAATCTCCTTCGCTAATTTGAGGGGTTATTGAAAGCCTTATACCGACAGGCTCTCTCGTAATTGTCTGCACTGTGACACCTCCGTCCCCTACGGTGCTTCCTGTGGGAAACGGGATAACGTCTGCAACAATAATTTCTGCAGGTTCGTTGTCGGTAGTTATGATGCTTGGCGTTGATAGCACGTTTACGTCCGTAAGCGAGGTGATGGCCTGAAACAGGGCTGTGAATGAAGGTATAGGCGGAATCGGCCCTGAGCCGTCAGGATCGACTTCTTCCCCTACGACTCCCAAAAATAACCCTGAAAGGCTTCCGAGCAGGTTTACGGATGCTTCGGGATCCGCTGCAACTCCGAGTAAGCTCGGAACACCAGGAAGCACTGTACCCCCGAAGCCAAGGGTGCTGTCGTTTACTGTAAATCCGATACTAAGGTTGGTGCCGAACGAACGGAGCTTGTCCAGGCTTACTTCAAGTATCGCAGCTTCGACGAATACCTGCTTTCTTCTTATGTCTAGCTGATCTATTACCTCTTTTATGGTCTCGTAGTCTCTTCTTGATCCTATTACTATTACGGAGTTTGTAGCCGGGTCCGCCGTGATCCTGAGCTCGTCGGTCTCGGCGACTATGCTTGAAAGACCTGTCGTGGCTTGACGTTGTATGGCTTGTCTTGATTGTCCTGTGCCGATACCTGTCTGTCCGCCTACACCCCCGAGGCCCCTTGATCCTGTTCTCTGAGCCCTCTCTGAGATGGCGCCTCTTCCGATTCCTCCTCCCCCTCCGCCAAATAGTGCGGAAAGAACACCGACTAGCTGTTCTGCATCCGCATTTAGCACTCGTATGACAAATATGCCGTCCTCAGGTATATCCGTTTTTACATCCAGTATTTCAATAACTGCCTTAATCTTCGCCATGTCTTCTGGATAGGCAATGATAATTAATGAATTAGTCCTCTCATCGGTTATTACCTTAAACCCTACGGCCGAGGAATCGGCTGTAGACTGAGAGCTGATCGCGGGCTGCTGTGTACTTGTTTCTCTGGCTCTGCTTCTGCTTGTAGTGGAACGGCTTCTCTGCGCAGCGGGTTGTCTTTGAGTCGTTCTTGCCGCCTGTGTAGTGGAACCCCCCGTGCCGCCGAATATCTCAACAAGCTTGGTAGCGACTTCAGAGGCTTCAGCGTTTTCGATCTTAATAAACTCAATCTCGGTCTCAACATCGAGATTCTCAATAATCTTCAGCACTCTATTCAGATTATCTCCTGTTTCAATGATGATAAGCATATTCAGGGCCGGGTAAACCACTATGTCGCCTTCCCTGGATATAAGGGGTTTTAATATATTTGCGGCGTCACTTGCTTTGATATTGTCCAGTTGAATGAGTCTTGTGATAAAACTGTCTGAAGACTCTCCGTAATCGCTTCCTACTTCCGTGGGGATACTTTTAATTTTGATGTCTCTTTTTGGAACGATGATATTAGTGCCGTCTTTTTTAACTATAGAAAATCCATTTAAGCTTAGAATAGTCTCAAAAAGCCTCATGGCGTTTTCTCGCTTGAAACCGCTCGGCGCAATAACCGTGATCTTCTTACCTTTAACCGATTCGTCTAGTATAAAATTCTCTGAAGTGATCTCGCTGATGGTTTGGATCAGGTCCTGTACGTCCATTTCGGCCTGGAGGTTTACGATCTCACCGTCTGTAATGATCACTTCAGCCGGGGCGTCAGGTGATTCAGTCTCGCCTGTATCTGATTCTCCGTTAATAGCTTTTTGTCTTCTCTCTAAGCGTTTTTGCTGAAGCTCCTCACGCTTCCGCATCATCTCCTGACGTCTTCTTTCACGCTCTGACTCACGTTCTTCCTGAGCTCTCAGGTCCTCTGATTCCCGATTCTCTTGAGTCTCAACATTTTCATGCTGATCCACCTTCTCTTCACCCGCCTGAGCCAGCACTATGTTACTGTCTTGAGAAGTGTCATTTTGGTTGGTGCGGCCCAGGTTCTGTGGAATGTCTATATAGTCGCCAGCGACTATTTCATTATCTCTTAGACCGTTTAATTGCTTAATGTCATTCACAGATACCTGAAACTTTTCCCCGATTATAGAAAGGGAGTCGCCGGTCTCTATTTTATAGCTGATGTCAGCGTTGGTGAGCCCGTTAGCAGATGCAGTCTCTTCCAGCTCTGTAGTTTGAGCGAAGTTTTCTTGTATGATTGATTTGTTGCTATCTGTATTAATGTATATATAGAGGGTCAGTAAAAAGCCAAGAATTAAAATATTTATGAAAATCCCTTTTATCATTTAAACCTCACCATAAATTAACCCTCGCTTGGAGGGCGCTTGTCATAGCTCAAGTATTCAATAAGGTCTCTCACGCTTGGGTGAAAGTCAAGAATAACTTGCCTCTTTAAATTGATATTTAGTCAGTCACGGTATATTCGTTTGTATACTTTTGTCCGGCTCTTGTATATTCGATTGTGAAATTGCTTTCTCCCCTGAGCTCTTCAAAAACTCCCAAAGCCTTTTCGACATCGTTAAGCGCGACATTATTTATTTGATGTAGCGTATCTCCGTTTTTAATTCCTATCTTCCAAAAAATACTGTTTGAGCGTATTCCGAAGAATCTGAGGCCGTCTTTTTGCGGGATAACCCTGGCCTCCTGCACAATCTGAGTCGGGTCACCTAAGACCTCCTCAAGAGTCTCCCGGCTTATCTCGAATTCGTTTTCCCCTATTTTACTTATCCCTTCTTCTTGGGTTTCTACTTCTTTTTCTTCTCTATCGTTCTTATTCCTTCTATTTGCACGGTTACTTCTTTTATTCCCCCGATTATTTGTCTTTGCCGCAGATGCGACTGGGTCTCCGAGGTTTTTACATTTTATTGTCTCCCGCCCTTTTCCGGTCCTTTCAATTACCGCTTTGCAGTTCTTTACCTTGACTAGTTTAACCTTCTCTTTTTTAATTATATCTATTTTGTCCCCGCCCCTGTATCCCTGAACTTTACTATTGTCAGGATTCTTGATTATAGCAACCGACTTTGCGTCTGGATTCATAATAGTTCCCAATAGGATCAAATTGAGACTGGACTCCGGCAGCCCTTCAATCGAACCGATCGGTGAACCTGGGATTGAAATGCCGGTGTCGCTTGGTGTAATGCCGAATATGTTCCGTGTCATGATAACGCTATAAAATGACTCGGGCTTTGTTCTGTGGGTTTTCTTTGGGTTGTTCGGATCGACTACATCAAATTTCTGGGATGCTACAGCGTCGGTAGGCTTCAGCTTCCCTTCAATTTGTCCGTTCACGGTGGTTGCAAGAAGATATGCAAGGCCTGTGAGAAGGATAAGATTAATAACCCATACGTATTTTTTTAAAATCGTGACAAGCATTTAAGTAGAATAGTTAAATTTACCTTAAAAAATAAAGCCCTATACTTTATTTGTCAAGCATTACTAAATCTTTTGTGCCCATAAACCGGATAAAATTATGAGAATGAAAAATCATCTCCTTTGCGCTGCAATTAAATATTTTTATAAAGATCTTTAGAGCTATTATCAACCGATAAGGGGTATTGGTAACATAGGGTAAAAAGGATTGAACTTTTGCATTTACTACAATCATTTATCCTTACCGGCGCCATTAGTACACTTTACTTTCATATTACCAAAAATCAATTGCAATTTGCCTCAAAACTATTGATAAGTCGTGTCCCTGCCGTAATCGCCGCAGCAGTTTACAAGCTCGCTGAGAAGCACGCTCTGGTATTCCTTCGTTTTCCATCCGTATCCGTTTGAAAGTATCGAGAAAACTAGTACGTCCCCTTTCTTTGTAAATATATAGCCCGAGAGTGCCCTTACGTTCTTTAAATATCCTGTTTTAGCCATTACTCTTCCCTCAAGCTCNGAATTCCTGAACCTTTTCTTTAGAGTGCCGTCAACNCCNGCTACTGGTAGTGAAACAATGAAGTCGGAGGCAATCAAGCGGTTTCTGTAAGCATATGAGAGGACATTGGTAAGTGTGTCGGGGGAAACACGGTTATTTAGCGAAAGCCCCGAGCCGTCCGCGACCCGGAAGCCGTTTTCTATGCCCGCACTTCTAAGGAACTCGGAAATTACAAGAGAGCCGTTTTCCCATGTTCCGGGGGCGCCTTTGTAAGTGGCTCCGAGAACCTTTATTAAATTTTCGCCGATAATATTTACGCTGTTCTTATTATATTCCGTAATTATAGAGGAAAGGGGGTCTGAATAGTGAGTGTAGAAAGCGCTCGCCCATCTAGGGATTTCCCCTGCTGTCACAGTGCCTTCTACCCTTATCCCCGCTTCCTGAAGCGCGTTCTTTATTACATTTCCCGTAACGAGAGTAGGATTTTTAACCGGAATTTTAAGCACGACGCTTGCTCTGGGCTTAATTACTCCGCTCAGTACTATGGTGCTGTCGTTTTGCCAATCGGTCCTAAGTGCGCCCTTCTTGCCGCTGGTGAGGGCTTTATTGATAATCTCTATATTGGTGCCCGCAGGTTCTATTTTGGCTGTGGGTCTCTGGCTAGATTTGGCAGCGTATACCTTTAGCTCGATTATATTATAGTTAAAAGAAAGGGCGCTTATATGAGGGCTGTAGAAATCATCTTTCCACTCCTCTTTCCATCCTTTGGCGTGCCGACGAGGGCTGAAATAGCTGTCGTCTACGATTATGCCGCCTTTTATTTCCTTAATTCCTCTTCTCTTTAGTTGGTAGGAGATAAATCCCAGATGTGCCGCTTCAAGCGTAGGGTCGCCGTAACCCTTTATATATAGTCCACCGTGTAATATTCCGTCCGATACTACCCCACCTGAGTAGAATTCCGTTTTGAAGCGGTAATCGCTCTTTAAAATCGAAAGCGCCGCAACTGAGGTTATTATTTTTTCGTTTGAAGCGGGGATAAAGAGCTTCTCCCCGTTATGCTCGTATAATGTCTCACCCGTTGTGAGCGATTTCACCACAACTCCGAGCTTTCCGTTGTTCTTCGCTTCAGCGGGGAGAAGGGGGGCGATCCTGGAAGTGTAAGACGAACTGTCAGCACTCGCAGGATGCACGGCTGTAATTATCATTAACAACGTTAGAATGGAGAGTAAAATAGGTCTCATATTAAGAATTATATATTAACCGCAAGCGCTTTTTATTTCAAAGAAATATTTCAATTATTTTTGAAAAGCGGCCAATAACTCTCTGGTATACATTAAATCCCCCACTTTGGAGCAATATTTAGATTCATAGATAAAATTGACATCTGTGCTATGATTTATTTAGTTAGTATTTGTCTTATTGTCTCGGGGTACGAGCTCTGTCCGGTCATATAAATTAAGCGAAAATAAAATGCGCATCGGCAATAAAATAAAAGGGATTTTCTTTGATTTTGGGGATACTCTGGCCTCTACAGACCCGCCGTTTATTACGCGTATAGCGATATCTATGAGAGAGGCGGGGCTGGATATCTCAAACAGAGAATTTGAGATTAAATACATAGAGGCCGATTACAAGCTCTACTTAAAACATAAGTCTAAAGGCGGCATGACTCCAGAGGACTATGGAAAATGGTTTATGCCTTTATTATATGAATCTTTGCCAATAGAAGGTGATATTCAGGCGTTCCGGCAAAATGTAAGAACGGCAATGAGCAAGATTGATTTCACAAGGGTTGTTCTTCCGGGCGCCCTGGATCTGCTGGACGATCTTAAGGGCCGGGGCTATAAACTTGGCGTTATATCAAATAATGACGGGTATACAGAGAGTAAGTGTGAGGAGGTTGGGATAAGCGGGCAATTCAACTTCATTCTCGACTCCACGAAGCTTAATATGATTAAGCCTGACCAGAGAATTTTTCATCATGCACTCACACAAGCGGAGCTGTCGCCAGAAGAGGTTATTCATGTTGGGGATATGTACGGGTCAGATGTGATGGGGGCTAATAACGCGGGACTGGAAGCTATTTGGGTGAACTCCAGGAACGTCGATAACATGAGTGGAAAAGAAGTAAAGCAAGTTAATAATTTGGCCGAATTAAAATCCATTATCTAAATTTCTTATACAGATTATCCGGTATTTCCTAATTGATTGAAGTCAGCCATTACGCAAGAAAGTGCTTAAGGGACTATTGATGAAAGGCGAGATAAAGATTGAAGGAGCAAGGGAAAACAACCTCAAGAATATCAACGTTGAGGTTCCCTGGCATAAGTACACCGTGATCACCGGGCTTAGTGGCTCGGGAAAGTCCTCACTTGCGCTGGATACTCTCTATGCAGAGGGGCTGAGAAGATATATCGAGTGTCTCTCCACATATGCGAGACAGTTTCTTGAGAGAGTAGACCGCCCTGACATGGACGACATTACGGGTCTACCCCCGGCTGTCGCAATAGAAAGCAGAAATACGGTTAGGAACTCCCGCTCTACCGTAGGCACTACTACTGAGATATATGATTATTTGAGACTTCTCTACGCCAAGGTCGGAAAGACCTATTGCCCCGATTGCAATAAACTTGTAAGTATCCGCTCCGCCTCGGATATAGCCCGTGAGTTATTGAGGAATCACTCTGGAGACAGGGCTTATATTACTTTTCCTTATGGCGGTACCGGTTTCACAGCGTCCGAGCTTTTATCCAGAGGGTACTCAAGAGTGCTGATCGACGGGGAGATGCGGGAGATAGAAGAAACCGACCTGACCCCGGAAAATACGGAGATTCTTGTAGACCGCATTGCAATCGATAAAAAATCCCTTTCAAGGATCGTTGATTCCCTTGAGACTGCTTTTTCAGAGAGCCGTAATATTCACGTTAATATCCACGGCGGTGAGACGCTATATTATTCCAAAGAGCTTGAGTGCGTCTCGTGCAAAAAACGTTTCTTAGAACCCACTCCTCTACTGTTTTCGTTTAACAGCCCCCAGGGCGCGTGCCCCGAGTGCCGGGGATTCGGGAATATCCTCAAACCCGACCCGGACTTATTGGTACCCGACCCTGAAAAGAGCTTGTCTGAGGGCGCTATAGAGCCCCTGACCAAACCTTCACTTAAAAGCAGAGAGAAAAAGATGCTCGATTTCGCCGTGTCTCAGGGTATTGATACGAACAAGCCTTACAAGAAACTCACAAAGAAAGAGAAAGACCTAATATATAACGGGGGCGAAGGGTTCAGAGGCATATACGGAGTCTTCAGATACCTTGAGGGCAAGAGCTATAAAATGCACGTACGGGTATTCCTGAGTAAGTACCGCTCCGCGTTTGACTGCGACGTGTGCTCTGGGAGAAGACTTAGGGAGGAAGCGCTATACGTGAAAGTGGGCGGAATCGATATATCCGCTCTCTCTGAATTGTCAGTCGATAAGCTGGCTCAATTTTTTGGAAAACTGTCACTTAGTGAGTATGAGAAAAATATCGCAGATGAAATATTAAAGCAGATTAATTCCAGAACTGATTTTCTGAATAAAGTAGGCCTCGAATACCTGACTCTATCTAGGCTCACGCGCACGCTCTCTGGCGGTGAAGCGCAGAGGGTAAGCCTCGCATGCCAGCTCGGCTCAACCCTCACCGAGACTCTATATATTATGGACGAGCCCTCCATCGGTCTTCACGCGCGCGATATCGGCCGTCTTGTTTCACTCATACATGAGCTCAGGGACAGGGACAATACCGTAGTCGTAGTAGAGCACGATTTCGAGATGATAAAGTCTGCGGATCATATTGTGGAGCTTGGTCCGCTGGCCGGAGAGAAGGGTGGGGACATAGTGTATCAGGGCAGCGCTAAAAAACTTCTCCGCAATTCCAATAATTCTCTTACTAAAAGCTATATGCTTGGAGAGGAGCGGATCGGGGTGCCTTCAAAAAGAAGGAAGGGGAGCGGCAGGAAATTAACTGTTAAAGGCGCTACCGAGAATAATCTTAAAAACCTGACGGTCTCTTTTCCCCTCAGGACTTTCATATGCATTACGGGAGTCTCGGGCTCCGGGAAGAGCTCCCTTGTGAGCGACGTACTCTATTCGGCATTGGCGAGGAGCTTCAGAGGAGATGTCGAGCGGGTAGGGAAGTTCAAAGAAATTAAGGGGGCTGAGTTACTTTCAGACGTGGTAATGCTCGATCAGAACCCTATCGGAAAGACCCTCAGGTCAAACCCCGTGACATACATTAAGGCTTATGACGAGATAAGAAAAGCAATTGCCGGCACGTGGCAGGCCAAATCAAAAGGCCTTACCCCGTCTCATTTTTCATTCAACGTCAAAGGCGGGCGATGTGAGACGTGTGAGGGCGAGGGCAGGCTCAAGATAGAGATGCACTTTTTGGCTGACGTATATGTCGTTTGCGAGGACTGCGGTGGGCTCCGTTTTAAAAAAGAAGTGCTCTCTGTCAGATACAAGGATAAAAATATAGACGATATTTTAAAGCTTACCGTGAATGAAGCAATAAACTTTTTCTTTGAAGTTCCGGTCTTGGGCAGAAAATTAAAGATTCTTCAGGACGTAGGCCTTGGGTATGTGAGGCTCGGGCAGCCTGCGCCAACGCTCTCGGGAGGGGAAGCGCAGCGTATCAAAATTGCTAGGGAGCTCGGCAAAAAAACGGGCCACGATATCTTGTATATTCTGGACGAGCCTACGGTAGGGCTTCACGCGGAGGATGTGAAAAAACTCCTTGAGGTTATAAACAAGCTCGTTTACGCCGGTAACACTGTGATCCTGGTAGAGCACAATATGGACGTAATAAAATCTGCAGATCACGTAATTGACCTCGGTCCCGAAGGAGGGGAGGCAGGCGGTAATATCGTTATCGAGGGGACTCCGGAAGATGTGGCCGAGTCTGCGAAGTCTTATACCGGCAAATATCTGAAAGAGGCTCTATCTCAGTAGCCGGATTTGGGTGCTATTCACTGCATCAATACTAAGATTAATAATTCGAATATAAGCGGGAAAAACTTGAAAATCTTATAATAAGGTATATATAAGTACAGATAAATTCAGACGGAGTTACTCTATTAAATGGCCAATGGAAAAAGGGATTACTATGAAGTATTAGGCGTTTCAAGAGACGCCAGCGCAGATGTGATAAAAAAAGCTTATCGCAAGCTCGCCCTCCAGCACCACCCGGATCACAACGACGAGCCGGATTCTGAAGAAAAGTTCAAAGAGCTATCTGAGGCCTACGGCGTACTTTCAGATCCTGAAAAGCGGACGCGTTATGACCGAGGAGGCTTTGAAGGACTGGACGGCGTCACGTTTGACGATATATTCGGCGGGATAAATTTTGGGGATATATTCGGAGGCGCTAGAGCGGGTGGAGGCGGTGGTGGTGGGTTCGGCAGCGTCTTCGATGACCTGTTCGGATTTGGCGGGAGAAGAGGCCCTCAGGGCGGAATGAGTGTTCAGACAGAGGTAACCGTCCCGCTTAAAACCATACTTACAGGCGGCGAAGAGAAGATTAAGTACAGCCGTACCCATACATGCCCCGTATGCGACGGGTCGAGGGCGAAACCGGGCACAGAACCAATTAGCTGCGAGGAGTGCGGAGGTGCCGGACAGAAGGTGTTTACCTCTCAGCAGCAGGGAATGGTGTTTCAGCAGGTTGCGGTGTGTGAAGCTTGCCGGGGGCTTGGTTCGATAATTGAAGACCCCTGTACCGAATGCAGAGGAACAGGGAATGTCGAGCAGGAAACCGAAATCGAGATAAAAATTCCACCCGGAGTGGACGAGGGCACAGCACTAAGAGTACCGGGACACGGGAACCTTAGTCCCGCACCCGGAGGACCGCCGGGGGACCTGATTGTTGTAATTAATACTGAGGACGATCCCAGATTTGTGCGCAGAGGTGACCACCTGCAGCGTACAGAAAATATCACCGTCTCAGACGCCGTACTCGGCACTAAACGAGACGTACCTACTCTTTTGGGCGATGTGGAAATTAAAATTCCTCCGGGTACGCAGCCGGGCACAGTTATGCGTCTTGCAAACGAGGGACTCCCCAATTACGGCTCGGGAAGAAGAGGGGATATTTATCTAAATATCCAGGTTGATATACCCAAGAAACCATCAAAAGAGGAAAAGAAAATATTTGAGCAGTTACAAGAGCTGCGCGCTAAGAAATAATCTGTATTTTGGTGTTTGATCGTATTATGTTTTAAAAATACGCCATGAAATATTTGCAGATGAGCAACAAAAAGCTAGCCCTTTTCTTATTCCGCATTGTCGTGGGTGTGAACTTTTTCATGCACGGGGCGGTCAGAATATTAGGCGATTACAGCGGATTCGTCTCAGGCATGGTGAATGATTTTGGGGATACCTTCCTACTTCCTATCTCTGTAAAAGCGCTTGCTTACGTAATACCCATCGTAGAGCTTATTGTCGGTATAATCCTCATAACAGGTTATAAGCTCAGATACGGACTCATTCTCGGATTTTTGCTGATGGCGGTGCTGATCTTCGGAATGTCATTATTGCAGCAATGGGGGGTTGTAGGCACTCAAATGTTATACGCCCTATCTCTATTCTTCATACTATATTTCCAAGACGACGAAAGTTAGGGGCTATATCAGCTTTTAGTTTTTCCATCACGGCTTAGAATCAACATTACTGATTGTTATATAGCCCGATAGCGAACGGGAAGCTCAGCACCTGCATGTCGTCTGGTTTTTCGGGGTCTCTCCAGCCGACATCCAAAAAGACTTCCGGTACTTCACTCGGCGTGTGTCTGAAATAAACGTAGCCGCTAACATTCGAGCCCGGATAAATAGGCCCCGAGACTAGAGCAAAAGTGAGGATGTCTTTGGTGCTCACAGGTTCTGCCTGATATGCCGTGGGCGGTGCGTACCAGCCTGGATAATAGTTGTATATACCTACTGCAGGCCCGTAGTATCCTCTTCTCCCGTAACCTCTGCCATAACCCCTTCCATATCCCCCGCCGAACCCGAACCCAACGCCGACCGATACCCTTGGGTAAGATGGAGCACTGTATCCGTAAGCGGGCTCGGAAGTCGAAACCGCAGATGCCACAACTTCAGGTGAAAGCGGGTTGTACTGGGTGCGGTACGGGTCGAACAGCACCACGTCACCGTAATAAATATCAATCGTTTTGCCCGATTGATTATCTATCTCCACAAAATAAGGCGTTACGTAATCGGGCAGGTTGTGGGGCGAGTAGGGCCAGTACTTAGGCGTCACTCTTACCGTTACTCCGTCTTCACTGCTAAGAGTCGTAGGAATCGGAGCTTGAAGCTGCTCCCCACTGCCGTAATAACCCGGGGCGCAACCGGCCAAAATAAGAAATGATATTAATGCTCCCGCACTGATAACTCTTCTTTTAGAATCTAAGTATATCATTTTGGACATTCCCCCCGTGACCGTCATTTTACATCCTTTTCATAAGTATAAAGAACGTGCGTAACGGTTTCCACGAAAACTTTACAGAGTTAAACTTTCTATATTCAAGTGTGAATTTGGACAAAGAGGTCATATTTGCTACAATAAAGTTCAAAAATCAAAAAGGAGACTTAAAAAGAAAATGGGTAAATATCCTCCTGGTCTCGACGTCACAGTAGATTACAAATTTATGGACGCAGTTTTTGAGAGGCGCTCCCGAAGGTTCGGTCTCGGAATGGAGATCGATAGGGGGCCGCTTGCCTATAAGTCCAAGCACGATCACGTAGGGCTCTCAGAGCTTGAGGAAGCTATGATGGTCTGGAACGGTCTTGGCATTAAGAACATTAACCTTTCCGATTTCCCGCCTCATATGGGGCTAGACCTTGAAATGCAGTTTACGAGTAAAACCATTCCTGCCCTCGGTGACGTACACAGAACCGAGCTCTTCTATACGAATGACGACGGCACNTATATGATTAAGATGCACGATAAGCAGCCCGATGACTTTAGAGGGCTCGAAGCGCTAAGTCGTGAGGAGAGAGTGGACCGTATCCTCGAGCTTTTCAGGGAATCGAGGATAAAACTCGAAGACGGTAGAGCAGACCTTCCTTCCCAGCCTCCGGGACTAGCGGGGCATAATCTCTGGAACGTCAATAAACCGGGCACTACGGTTTTTATGCCCGTGACCGATCTTTCCGCCTGTCTTATTAACCTCTATTTCTTTTACATGCGCCCGGACCACCGCTTTAACTTTGTGGACGAGCTTCACGGTATGAGGCTCCCCGGAACCTCCGAGTGGCTGAAAAAGGGTTTTCTGGACGAAGGAAAGCGTATGCCGCTTATAGAGGCCGAGCTGCGCTTCGCTAACGGCTACATTGCCGAGCAGGCGTTTATGGGCCAGAACATGGTGCTCACCTTACAGACGCTGGGACTGGGAGGATGGCTCTTCAGCGGGTTCGCCAGTATGTTTATGCTCGGCGGCACGCCTTTTAACAAAGGACTGGGTTTCAGGTTCATAACTCCTGAGGTTGCAGGAGACACCGGTAATCCCAACCCAGTGG
>JGI24023J19991_10000802_pt1 | contig 24720 bp, 17 predicted proteins | sample Cruoilmetagenom1_FD_19991 | JGI IMG/M metagenome (IMG submission 19991) | reverse complement strand
GGTAAGGTGTTATTCTTGAATGCTAGGGTAAAACATGTTGATAATTTTGGCCATGATGGTCGAACCCACTTTAATTCTTCTGGCAAAAATTCCAGAGAAGTTTCCTTAGAAACGCTTTCTGCTGCCATGGTGGCCGGATCAGCCCAAACACGTTATAGCGGCACTCAATCTATAGAAACGACTTCAAGTGGTGGTAACTTTACATTGAACGATGCTTCCAGAAAAGTATATACCAGAAACGCAAATAACCTGGCACCAGTAGGGAATTCGTTACCCTATATTACCAGTTATTCTGAATTTACCGATAGTGATAATAATTGGACTGCTGCCGAATATGATAACGCCAATAAAGATAATGCTGCTTTAGATGCACATTGGGGAGCAATGAAAACGTATGACTATTGGCAAACAGTTCATGGAAGAAACAGTTACGATAATGCCGGTGCCCAATTAAGAAGTTATGTGCACGTGGATACTAATTATGACAATGCCTTTTGGTTTTTAAATGTGATGTCTTATGGTGATGGTAGTTCAAATGGTAACGAAGGCAATGGTTTCTTTGATGCTTTGACAAGTATTGATGTTGCGGCACATGAAATAGGGCATGCCATTACTGAATTTACCGCAAACTTAGCCTACCAAAGAGAATCTGGAGCTATGAATGAAGGCTTCTCTGATATTTGGGGAGCGGCTGTAGAGCATTTTGCAAAAGGAAATGGGAATGATGCAGCTCCAGATGCCTCGATTTGGTTAATAGGTGATGAAATTGACAGAAGGACAGGTTCTGCGGCTTTGCGCTCTATGAGTAACCCTACTTCACTTGGGCAACCGGATACATATGGTGGAACCAACTGGGTAAATGTAAATTGCGGAACACCTACTCAAAGTAATGACTATTGTGGTGTACACACTAATTCAGGGGTATTAAATCACTGGTTCTATTTATTAGTAGCCGGAGGTTCAGGTACTAATGATATAGGAAGTAGCTATAATGTCTCAGGCATTGGTATGAGTAAGGCTGGAAATATTGCTTATCGCTTAGAAAGTGTATACCTTTCTGCGAACTCAACATATGCGGATGCAAGAGCAAGTGGAATACAATCTGCCATCGATCTATATGGAGCTGGTTCTTCGGAAGAAATAGCGGTGACAAATGCATGGCATGCTGTGGGTATTGGTAATGCTTACGGAGATACAAGTGCAAACTATTGTGCTTCCGCAAGTACAAATGTTAACGATGAATATATTGGCAGAGTCCAATTAAATACCATTGATAATGCTTCTGCAGGTCAATTTTATTCTGACTTTACTGCTGTTTCAACTGATCTGGCTAAAAGTGCCCAATATACTATTACAGTAACACCAACCTGGACCGGTACAGTATATAGTGAAGGCTATGCCGTTTGGATCGATTATAACCAAAACGGCGACTTTACGGATGCAGGTGAACAAGTATTTAGTCAAGCGGCAACTCAAACTACACCGGTTAGTGGTTCATTTACTGTGCCTTCAACAGCCTCGGATGGTGCAACCAGAATGCGCGTTTCCCTGAAATATAATGGTATACCCACAGCATGTGAAACCTTTACTTATGGTGAAGTTGAAGATTATACAATAAATATAGGTGGTGCCACTGGTGGAGATACACAAGCTCCAACAACTCCAACAAGTTTAACTGCCTCAGCTATTACTGAAACTACGGCTACACTAACCTGGACAGCCTCAACAGACAATGTTGGTGTGACTGGTTACGATGTATTCCAGGGAGCTACAAATATTGGCACTGTTACCGGAACTACAGCTAATATTACAGGCCTAACAGCAAATACTAGCTATACTTTTTCAGTGAAAGCCAAAGATGCTGCCGGTAATGTGTCTGCTTCCAGCAATTCTGTTAATTTCACTACAAGTGCAAGTGCAGATACGCAAGCACCAAGTAGTCCAAGTAGTTTGACGGCTTCTAATATAACTCAAACGAGCGTTGATCTATCCTGGAATGCTTCAACCGATAATGTGGGTGTAACGGGTTATGATGTATATCAAGATGGTGTAAATATAAGTACCATCACAGGAACTTCTACAACTATATCAGTATTGACGGCTAATACTAGTTATTCTTTCTATGTAATTGCGAAAGATGCTGCCGGAAATACTTCTACCGCCAGCAATACTGTTAATGCAACCACACTTTCTAACGGAAGTGGTTCTACACAAGTTTTATTTGATGGTAGTTTTGAGACCGGCTGGGAAGGCTGGGCAGATGGTGGAAGTGATTCTTTTCGCTATAGCGGATCAAGATCGTACGACGGTAGTTATTCTATCAGGTTAAGAGACAATTCAGGTACTGGTTCTTCAATGACATTAAGCTCATTTGATGTGAGTAGTTATGATAATATAGAAATTGTATTTTTCTTTTACCCTTGGAGTATGGAAAATGGTGAAGATTTCTGGGTACGTTATCACGATGGTTCCGGTTGGAATACAGTAGCTTCGTATGCAAGAGGTTCAAGCTTTGAAAATGGAAGTTTTTATACTGCCACAGTAAACATCCCGGCATCGAGTTATACATTCCCAACGAATGCGCAATTCAGATTCCAATGCGATGCCAGTGGAAATTCTGATTATATTTATATTGATAAAGTTACTATTACAGCAACTTCAGGTGGTGGAGCATTTGCGCCGAATTCAATAGCAAGTCTTGGTGGAAGTATCAATGGTTTTGCGGGTTCTGATGTAGAAGAATCTTCATTTGAAATAGATGGTATGCAATTATCGCCTAATCCGGCCACTACTGAAGCAAATCTTAAGGTAGAACTTGATATAGAAGATGAGAATGCTGTTGATGTGCGCATGAACATATTTAATATTCAGGGACGTTTAATTCAATCTAATAAATGGGATGGAGTTAGTAATGATCTCTTTGAAAAGAATATTGATATATCCAATTTACAGTCAGGTTTATATTTTGTGAATATTACTACTTCCAACGGATTTAGTGATACTCAAAAATTGATTGTTAGATAATTATCATTTCAATTATTTAAACCAAGAACCCGGGCAATTTGCTCGGGTTTTTTAGTTACTTTGCACCGCAATAAAATCACTGTGTGAATTACCTAACAATTGAAAATATTTCGAAATCCTACGGCGAGCGCCTCCTGTTTGAAGGCATTTCTTTCAGCATTCATAAAGGTGAAAAAATTGCATTTATTGCCAAAAACGGCTCTGGTAAAACCACTATTTTAAATATTCTTACAGGTAAAGATAATCCAGACACCGGGCAAATTATTTCTAGAAAAGACTTACACGTTGATTACTTAACTCAAAAAGACACTCTGAATCAAGAAGAGACAATTGAAGAGGCTATTTTTAGTTCTGATCATAAAACGTTAAAAATTATTCAGCAATACGAAAATGCCCTAAAAAATCCCGAAGATTCAGAAACGTATCAAAAAGCTTTTGAGCTGATGGAACACCATAATGCATGGGATTTTGAAACACAGTATACCCAAATACTTTCTAAACTTAAACTAGAAGACCTGTCACAAAAGATCTCTAATTTGTCAGGTGGCCAACGTAAAAGGGTTTCCTTAGCAATAACTTTGATACATAAACCAGATTTTCTAATTCTAGATGAACCTACAAACCATTTGGATCTGGAAATGATAGAATGGTTAGAAAATTATTTTAAAAGTGAAAAAATTACCTTATTTATGGTGACGCATGATCGATATTTTCTAGAACGTGTATGTAATGAAATTATCGAGTTAGATCAAGGTAAACTTTATACTTATAAAGGAAATTATTCTTATTATTTACAAAAGAAAGAAGAGCGTCTTGAAATTGAGCAAACTACACTTGGAAAGGCAAAAAATCTATTTAAAAAAGAGTTGGAATGGATACGCCGTCAGCCGAAAGCCAGAACCACAAAATCAAAATCAAGGATAGACGATTTTTACAAAATAAAAGAAAAGGCTCATCAAAGAAGGCAAGATCATAAGGCACAGCTTGAAATTAATATGGAGCGCTTAGGAAGTAAAATAATTGAGTTACACAATGTTTCTAAGTCCTTTGGTGATAAAGTAGTTCTAAATGCCTTTAATTACGTTTTTAAGCGCGGTGAACGTATTGGCATTATTGGTAAAAATGGGACAGGAAAAACTTCTTTTTTAAACATTATTACTGGAAAGTTAGCAACGGATTCAGGTAAAGTTATTATTGGCGAAACCATTAAATTTGGTCATTATTCTCAAACAGGAATTGAGGTTAAAGAGGGGCAAAAAGTGATTGAAGTTATTCAAGAGTTTGGGGAGTATATCCCTCTGGCTAAAGGGCAAAAAATTTCTGCCGGTAATCTATTAGAACGTTTTTTATTTGATAGAAAAAAACAGCACGATTTTGTTGAAAAACTATCCGGAGGCGAATTGAAGCGTTTGTATTTATGTACTGTCTTAATTCAGAATCCTAACTTTCTGATATTAGATGAACCTACGAACGACCTTGATATCTTAACGCTAAATGTTTTGGAAAGTTTTTTATTAGATTATCCCGGTAATCTACTAGTTGTTTCACATGATAGATACTTTATGGATAAGGTTGTTGACCATCTATTTGTACTGGATGATAGTGGAAATATTAGTGATTTCCCCGGTAATTATTCAGATTATAGAAGCTATGAAGATTCTCAACCAACTTTGCAAGCTGTCAAAGAAAAAAAGATTGATACACGGGCAAAATCACCTTCTAAAGGGAAATTATCATATCATGAGCAAAATGAATTCCAGCAATTAGAAAAAGATATCGCTAAACTAGGAAAAGATAAATCTATTATTGAAATGCAGTTTGAAAATAATGAGATTACCCCTGAGAAAATTACAGATACTTCGCAAAAATTAAAGGAAATCATTACTTCAATTGAAACAAAAGAATATCGTTGGTTAGAACTTTCGATGAAAATGGAAAATTAAACATACGTTATCTCATCTTCTTGCAGGATATCTAAATTGTTAAATCTCAACAATAATTGCGCCACCGCAATGGTATCTCTTTCACAATATTTTATAATTTTTTCAAGATCATTCTCTTTATAATAAACTGCCGCTACTTGACTTCCATCAATGTCTTGTTTCGGAGAAGGAATACCTAAAATATTGGCTAATAACTTTAAGGAAGTGTAGTGTTTATAATCACCAAATTTCCAAAGTTCCATAGTATCTAAATGAGCCACTTCCCAAGGTTTTTTACCAAACAAATTCAATTTCTCCGGCAAAGAAATACCATGAATAATCATTCTCCTTGCTATAAATGGAAAATCAAATTCTTTACCGTTATGAGCGCATAATAATTGACTGGATTTGTTAAAATGGTTTTCTAATAATTTTTTAAATTCCTCCAATAGTTGCATTTCATCACCTGAATAGGATTTCACTCTGAAATTTCGCTTGCTATCGATCACTACAAAATAACCCACCGAAATGCATATTATTTTACCGAACTCTGCCCAAATACCGGCACGTTCATAAAATTCTTCTGCCGTGAGTTCATCTTTACGTTGATATTGTGTTTTTAGGGCATATAATTCTTGTTTTTCATCTGATAATTCTGAAAAGGTGGCAACTTCCGGAACCGTTTCAATATCTAAAAACAGTATGTCTTCTAATTTAACTTTGTTGAGCATTTCGTTTAATTAAAAATATTATTAAATCAGTTCTTAATATTCTTTAAGAATCCGACCTGCCAACCCATTGGCAGGTGGAATTTGCATCATCATCATTTGGTATTAAATATACTAAAACTTAACCGCACAAAAAAAGCGAGCAATGCCCGCTTTTTAAATCTACCGTTCTAAGGCCTATTTTATAACTAACTTTCTTGTTGCCGTTTTACCTTCTTCAAGAATTTTTAAAATGTATATTCCTGAATTTAATTTCGAGACATTTAGTTCGTTCCCCCTTAAATTTGTAGAAATTATACGTTTGCCAAGAATGTCAAAAATCTGTATTTTCTTATCAGCATTACTAAATGTGTTGATCGTCAATCTGCCATTTGTTACAGGATTAGGGTACATATTAAAACCTGGAATATCATCTTCTCTTACTGAAGCTACAGCGGCATTAGGAGTAACATCGGCCCAAGATGTACCAACGCGCAATTCATCCATTTCTATAGAAGGTGTTTCATTATTAGAATCTTGCCTAATTACAAATCTATTTAAACTGGGCGATGGACTCGTATCTGTTGCCGTAATAGTCGCTGCCGGCTCTGTTCCTCCAAAATCACCGCTAGCTGGATTAACCCAAGCATTAATTACACCAGTAGCAGTATTATAATTCATCACGACAAATATTTCATCATTTATATTGAACAATGAAGAAGTAACATTAGGTGGTGAGGCTGAATCGCTAATTCCAATATCAAATTGTGTACTCGTATTATCCGGATTAGCTCTTACCCAAAGCCTGGCATCAAAGCCTGTAGCATCACTACCAATAATGGCAAAATAACCCCCATCAACAAAATCTTGTACCACCGCCTGGCTAGTTACTTTAAAAATAAACGAGGCATATACGGTTCCAGATGAAATTGGTCCAAACAACAGTTCCGGGTCACTCCCTATTCCATCAAAACTTACTGAATTACCAAAAGAAGGTTTTAAACCAGTATAAGACAGGCTCCCTGAATTGACGACAACTTCATCTGTTGAACTTGAAGTGTTACTCCATTTGGTATCATCAACTAAATTTGATCCAACAGCATAGTTAAAAGTATCCACAAAAGGAAGTGAGGCAGAAGGATTACAAGCGGGAGTAAATACTGTACTATTAAGATTACATAGTCCTCCTGCACCATCTGTTACCGTCACCACAACATCTGTACCTTCAGCGACACCAGTAACTGTAATAGTACCTGTGGTATCATTAGTTGGATTACCTGAAGATAAATCTACTGTGCCTGAATCAGCAGTTACAGTATAAGTAGCTGTTCCACCTCCAGTGAAATCAATAGTTGCCGTATAAGTATCTATACCCGCTGTAACCGCATCACATGCTGCAGATATGTTGGTTAAAGATAAATCGCAAGTTGCAGCGTTATTATCTGCTCTAAAAGTACCATTTTTCACTTCGTATGTACCATCACTTTTTCTTTGTATTGACTGAGTATCCTTTGCAAGATTTTCATTTTCATTGTATTGAACGCCTCCTATAATTGCTAATAACCCCGCATCATCGCCATCATCCGTATCATATACTACTCCACTCACAAAATTAGTAGATGTAACAGCAGTACCAGCAGGGAAATCAGTATCACTCGCTTGGTAAAGTACAACCGCATCGGCACCATTTTGCATAATATTACTAGCACCAATATCTAAATCTGTTCCACTGACCAATGCTGTATTTGCTAAAATAAAGAACCCATTGGCATCTGTGGTTTTCCCGTCTAAGTCAAAAGCTTGATAACTTACATCTCCATTTCCATTAAAGAAAACGACTACATATCCATCTAATGCTGTATTTGGAGTCCATAACAATTCAACAAATTCAGCAGCATCTGTGCCCGGAGTATCGGCATCAATTTCATTTATTACCTGCCCAAAGGAAACAGTAATTATTAAAAGTGTAAATAATAAAAAGTAAAATTTTTTCATAAGGAGAGTTTATTTGTTGGTATAGGAGTAAAGTTAAAAAAAATTATGCAATAACTAAAGTCTTTTAGTATTTGTGCATAACTTTAGAATACGTTAATAAATAAATTTTTATGCTTCAGTACCTTTGTGTGACAAAACATGTTGATAATTAGTACCTTATACTATTGTTAAGATTTAATGTTAACTTAATATGGCTGCGTTAAATGATTGTTAAGTTTATAAAATCATATTTTAATCGCTATTTTTGAACACTTAAATAAACAAATGAAGAAAAAGGATATCAAAATACTTTTAGTCGATGATGAACCTGACATACTAGAAATTGTAAGATATAACTTAGAAAGTGAAGGGTATCAAATATTTACAGCATCTAATGGTACAGAAGCCGTAAAGAAATCTAAAGAAATTCTACCCCATCTGATTTTATTGGATATTATGATGCCCGAAATGGATGGCATAGAAGCTTGTGAAAAAATCAGGGAAATTGATACATTAAGAGATGTAATTATAGCTTTTTTTACAGCCAGAGGCGAAGACTATTCACAAGTTGCGGGCTTCGATGCCGGAGCCGATGATTATATTACGAAGCCGGTAAAACCTAAAGTCTTAGTCAGTAAAGTAAAAGCACTCTTACGTCGTTTAAAAAAGGATAATATTGAAATGACCAGCTTAATAAGTGTTGGTGATATCATTATAAATCGTGAGGAATACTTCGTTCAGAATAAGCATCAAAGAATTGTTCTCCCACGAAAAGAGTTTGAATTACTGGCCTTGTTAGCTTCAAAACCCGGTAAAGTATTTAAACGTGAGGTCATTCTTGAAAAAGTCTGGGGAAGTGATGTTGTTGTAGGTGGAAGGACTATAGATGTTCATATTAGAAAGTTAAGAGAAAAGATCGGAGATGACTACTTTAAAACCGTAAAAGGTGTTGGTTATAAGTTCATCGTTCAATGAGGCTAAAAAAAACATATAAATTTGCTTCTATATTATCATTATATCTTGCGGTTTTTTCTTTACTGACTCTCTTATTACTTTCCAATTTATTTTACAACAAAACAAATTTACTTTTTGCCATTAGCTCAAGTATTATAATTTTTCTCTTTTCTTTTTTATTAATTCAGTTCAGAGTTGATCGTTTTATATATGGAAGAGTTAAAAAAATATACGATGAAGTTTCTTTGTTGGATATAGGTGATTTAAAAAAGGAGAACATTACCTCAGATATGGAAACCTTATCTAAGGAAGTCAAAAAGTTTGCTGAAGATAAACGCCTTCAAATAGAAATGTTGCAAATTAGAGAAGAATACCGGCGAGAATTCTTAGGGAATGTTTCACACGAATTAAAAACACCACTATTTACCGTACAAGGATATCTTTTAACNTTAGCTGATGGCGCTATCAATGATAAATCAATAAGAGACAAATACCTTNTAAGGGCGAACAAAAGTGTAGAACGATTAATTAATATAGTTCAAGATNTGGATATGATTTCCAGATTAGAATCAGGTAATTTGAANCCTGAATTTGAAACTTTTAATATTATTGGCCTCATTCAAAATGTTTTTGATCTATTAGAGATTGAAGCCAAAAAAAGAAACATTTTATTGACCTTTGATAAAAATTATGGCACTCAAATATTGGTTAGAGCTGATATCGAGCGTATAGAACAGGTGCTGATCAATTTGATTGAAAACTCCATTAAATATGGTAAAGCGGGTGGTACCACAATTGTCAGTGTTAAAAATCATTCATTAAAACAATTTATCATAAAGATCACAGACGATGGTGAAGGTATTGAACAATATCATCTTTCAAGGTTATTTGAACGTTTTTATAGAGTTGATCAAAGTAGGTCTAGAGAACAGGGTGGCTCTGGCTTAGGGCTCTCTATTGTGAAGCATATTCTTGAAGCTCATGGCCAACAAGTATTTGTTGAAAGTGAACGAGGTAAAAGTACTACCTTTTCATTTACTTTAGAAAAGATTGAATAAGTCTGGATTCAGATTTTCAGTTACGGTATTCTCAAAACCCTTATAGCTTTTAATACTATCCAACATTTTTAATTTAAAATTATCTTGATCTGCAAATGGGGCTACGCGAAGTTCATTCATTCTCTGTGCCAAATATTCTTGTTCGAATTGTCCTGGAGTTGGTATAAAAAATACTTTTTTTTCTAATTTGGCCAGATCCATAATTGTTGAATATCCTGATCTGGCTAAAATTATACCGCTTTCATTTATAGCTTGTTCTAATTGCCCGGAGAGCATATAATTAACAATTGTGATGTTATTATTAACTGAAGGTAGTATCTCTTTTGTAATAACACCTCTAACAAACAATACTTTTTTATCATAGGCCGCTAATTGAACTAATAATTTTTGTTCTAATAAATTTCGTTGTGGTTCTGGGCCCGATAAAACAATTAATACATCGTATTTTTGGGATACTGATTTTTTATCGAACCTGCTTAACGTACCTATAAATTTGACCTTTGGTTTTTTGTCTTTTATGTTTGACAACTCTCCTGAAAGTTTGAGCCCATCAATGGTGTCAGGTATCCAGCATTCGTAAAATTTTGAAATAATTTGTTGGTGTAAGCGTGAAGTCATCAAGGTTGTACTCCCTGATAACACATTAAATTGATGGGTTATATAAACCGATGGTATTTTAGTACTTCTTACTCCAAAACGATTGTCAGATATTATCCCTGAAAGATCTTCTTTAGTTACAATTTTTTCAGTTGCTTTTTTTTCTTGAGCAACTGCATTTAGGATTTTCGGGGTGCTTCTAAATAATTTGTACTTAAGATTATTATTTTTCGAATAGTTGATATTATAACTTGGTAGTTGATACGATGTTAGATGTGGGAATTCTTTTTGAAGTAGTGCTAAAGCATGGCCATCGCTGGCGAGTATGGGATCAAAATTATTAGAGATTAAGGCTTTGATTACAGGTACACAACGTGTTGCATGTCCTAAACCCCAATTTAATGGTGCTACTAGAATTTTTTTCATCTGTTGAATGCAATTTAGCGTCAGTTCCCCTCTCAAGAGGGGAACTAAATCCTACTTCAATTATCCTTTACTAATTTCAAAGCGTCTAGAAATTAAACTAAATCGAAACCTATATCCTTGCGATAATTCATACCTTCAAACTTAATGGCTTCAATACTTTGATAGGATTGCCGCAATGCCTCTTCAATCGTATCACCAAATGAAGTAACCGCCAAAACCCTTCCTCCATTTGTCAAAACTTTGTTATTATCCTTTATGGTACCTGCGTGAAAAACAATGGAATCTTTTACCGTCTCAATTCCTGTAATTTCTTTTCCTTTTTGATAGGTTTCAGGATACCCCCTGGAAACCATCATTATAGTCGTTGCAGACCGCTTATCAAATTCAATAGAAACTGTATCTAATTTTTGTTTAGCAGTAGCTATAAAAATAGCTAATAAATCTGTTTTCAATCTGGGAATAATAACTTCAGTTTCGGGATCTCCCAAACGTGCATTGTATTCGATAACAAAAGGCTCATTATTTACTTTTATCAGGCCAATAAATATAAATCCCTGATAGGTTATATTATCTTTTTGTAAACCGTTTATCGTAGGTTTTATAATCCGTTCCTCTACTTTTTTAAGAAAAACGGTATCCGCAAAGGGTACCGGAGATATCGCTCCCATCCCGCCAGTGTTCAAACCCGTATCGCCTTCACCAATTCGCTTATAATCTTTGGCATTAGGGAAACTTATATAGTTCTTTCCATCAGTTAACACAAAACAGCTCATTTCTATGCCGTCAAGGAATTCTTCGATAACAACCTTGCTGCTTGCCGCACCAAACTTTTGATTGGAGAGCATTTCTTCTAATTCTGATTTCGCCTCTTCTAAAGAATGTAAAATCAAAACACCTTTCCCCGCCGCCAGTCCATCGGCTTTTAGAACATAAGGGGCATCTAAGGTCTCTAAAAAGTTTTTCCCTTGGGTTACATTTTCTTGTGTAAAGGATCGATATCTGGCTGTAGGAATATTGTGTCTTTCCATAAATTGTTTGGAAAAATCTTTACTGCCTTCTAATTGAGCTCCCTCTTTTTTTGGCCCAATAACTGCTACATGTTGTAATTCTTTATCTGATGATATAAAATCATGAATCCCTTTTACTAAGGGGTCTTCCGGACCAACCATAACCATCGTTATGCCATACTTTAGTACGGCTGCCTTGATGGCTTGAAAATCATTAACATTAATGGTTAAATTAGTACCTATTTTAGCAGTTCCTGCATTTCCAGGAGCTATAAATAGTTTGTTAAGTTTTTTACTTTGATTCAATTTCCATGCTATGGTATGTTCTCTGCCCCCTGAGCCTAAGATTAGAATGTTCATTTGTTTTCTAATTGCGTTTTAGGTTACAAATATACATTCAATATTTAGTTAGTTTCCTGAAAAGAAGATTTAAAAAAAATTCCGAAAAAAAGTGAAAAAGTGAAAACATAAACTCCGGCTATAATCCAAGTATTATTTATTATTGTTGTCAGATAAATAAATGATATTGAAAGAATTAAACTAATAATACTAATTAAGAAACTTGCTTTGATATGAGAATTCCCTAATTTAAGTAACATATGATGGGTGTGGTTTTTATCAGATAACAATAAATTCTTTTTTTTAATGAGTCTAACGATTAAAACTCTCATAGTATCAAAAATGGGAAATATCAATATAGATGCAACCACAAACATCGAATTATTAGGAATAAAAGTAAGTCTGTTTAAATTGTTTGTGTCTAAGGTTAAAAATTTGACCGTTAATATCGCAACTATAAAACCTATTATTAATGAACCTGTATCTCCCATGAATATTTTTTTACTAGATGATAAATTAAATCTAAGAAATGCCATAAGTGAACCAATTAATGAAATACCTATCAAAGTAAAAAAGTATTCATTTGTTATATAATATATTACAACATATATTGTTATTGTGATAACTCCAATAGAAGCCGCTAAACCATCTATACCGTCGATTAAATTAAATACATTTATTATCGATAATATAATAATGGTCGTTAGTGCAATTCCAAAATACATCTCAATTTCATAGAACCCTAAAAAGCCTTGTAAATTGGTTATATAAAAATCGGTGTTAAATAAAAAAATACCTACCGATAACAATTGTCCCAGCAATTTTGATCTAAGAGAAATAACCACCAAATCATCTTTTAAACCTGTAAATAAGAGAATTGTCAATCCGGCAATAATATTCAAACTAATATTATCTTCATCAAAATCTTGTATAAGAACTAAGGTGAAAATAAGGATTAAAAAAAAGGATATTCCTCCAAAAGTAGGTGTCAACTCTTCATGAGAACTTCTTTGATTAGGAAGGTCCATTAATTCTTTATAATTGACGACTTTTATTATTTTTGGAATAATATAAGAGGTTAACACAAATGCAATTAATAAAATCAATCCAAGTGATTCTAAAGTATGTAAATTAATAAATTTGGTCATTTATTTTTTTAGAGCATTATTACTGTAGGTAATATTCCATTTGTAAAAATATTTAAAAATAGATAAAATATGGTGCTTAAATAGATTTATATTTTTTGATGACCCTTTTTTATATAAATGAATAATTTCTTCCTTCGGATAATACAATATCTTCTTGTTTTTAGAAACCAATTTTCGACAAATATCAACATCCTCCATATACATAAAATACCTTTCATCAAAACCACTAATACTAACAAAGTCTTTCGTTTTAAATAATTGAAAACAACCCATTACAAAATCAGGATAAAACGGTTCTGAAAGATCTAAATCTCTGTATTCTCCTTTTGTAATTACAAAAGGAAATGCCTTTTTTAAAAAGCCTGACCTTCTCATTATTAACTCAAAAAGTCCAGGAAACTTTCTACATGTATATTGATGCTTTCCATCAGGGTATATAACTCTAGGTGAAATAATTGAAATATTATTTTCAGAATCTACGGCCTCAATAAGTTTCGGAATTACTTGAGAATTAAAAGATACGTCTGGATTTAAAATTAAGTGATAAGTAGATTTATTTTTTATTTTATTAATAACCTTATTATGGGCAGATCCGAAACCAATATTACCATTTAAGAATTCGTATTCTATATCTGGATGTGTAAATTCATTTTTTAATGCATCTGAAGGAGAATTGTCTATTAAAAAAAGTTTTTTAGACAAAGGAGTATTCATAAAACTCTTGATAGTTTCATTTAAAACATTTATCTTGTTTTTATACAATACTATTGCTCCTGTAAGATATATTTCTTCATTTTTCATTTTGTTTTATTTCTCTCTTATTGGATTTAACAAAAACTGTTAGAAAAAATAAAAAAAATATAACCCCGTAAACTCTTGATAAAAAATTCTCAGTCAACAAAGTTATCATAATGCTAATAATAAAATAGAGATAGAAAAAATCTTTATTGATCAATGCTCTCTTTACATGTAAATATAATAATAAAACAAAACTTAAAAGACAAAAAATGCCCGAGCTTCCTAATAGAAACAGGTAATAATTATGTGAATTATACCTAATTTTATCATAATTTTTGAATTTGCTGTAGCAATTATTTATTCCTTCTTCAAAATTTATAACACCTGCGCCTAATAACCAATTATCTTCAATGATTGGTAAAGTACAGCTATAAACCCCAAGTCTTATCTGTAATGAAGTAGGAAATTTTTTATCTGGCAAGGTAAATTCTTCGGTTGAAAAGGTCTCCTTAACCTTCTTTTGTAAGGGTTTCATAAAAAAAATTGACCCTAACACTAATGTTATTCCAATTAGAACGATTATTCCTTTTTTAAAAAAAGAAATTTTTACTCTTTTGAATAAATCTAAAAATAAAACTATAAATAATGTAATTAACACAATTCTAGAAGATAAATAGAAAATCAGAAACAAAAAAAATCCAATTAATAATATTCCCATTATTTTTCTATTTGTATTATTCTCTTTCATCCCTAGAACTAAGAATATTATTGCTGCCAAAAAATAAAGAGAAACATAATTAGAATGAATATCCAAATATTTTATATTTTCTCCTACTATGGTGAATTCTTGTTTAAGTTTTATCGAGTTATAAACGGAAAATCCTAAAATGTACAATCCTAAAATAAATGAACTTAAAGTGAAGTATTTAAAGATATTGTTTCTTTCTTTTTTACTTAGGGTGGTATTAGAAAAATACCATACAATAGGAAAAACTATTAATGAAAGACTAGGTTGTAAATAATTAAAGCCTTCTTCTAGCTGACCTAAGAACAATAGCCTTATGATTAATAAAAGATAAAAAAATACGTGGGCGAAGATCAAAATAGAGCTCCTGTTCTGACGCTGATTCTTATATTTAAATCTTGAATAAATACTTAACAAAACAAAAATAAAAATAGCCACAGAAAGTAAAAAGAAAGGATATATGGGAAAAAATGCAAGGATGATTAATCCGATATATTCAAAATTTATTCTGCCTTGTTCTATTTTCATATTACTTTTCTAAATAGCTCAGTAATTTATTTTCAACTATACTTTGGGAAAAAGTGTTATCTACATATTTTTTCGCATTAATTCCTATTCTGATTCTTGCTTGATCGTTCTCAAGGTAGTAGATTATCTTTTCCGCTAGTTGTGCTTTATTGTTCTCAATTATTATCTCATTTTCAGTTACACCGAGGAGTCCGTCGGCTCCTAGTTTCGTTGTAATGACACATTTTTGAAAATACATAGATTGTAATATTTTGTTTTGGATACCTGCTCCTGATAGCATAGGAGCTACAACTAATTTAGATTGTGAGATATACTTGTTTATATCTTCTACATAACCAGTTATGACAACATTTTTATGCTTTTCTAATGCTTTTACCTTTTTAGTGGGATTTATCCCTACTATTTGAAAAGTGATATCCGGAAATTCCTTCAATATGATGGGGAATACATTTTCAACAAAAAAAATAGTTGCCGTTTGATTGGGTTCATAGTCCATTTTACCAATAAAACTTATAACTTCTTTTTCTTTTCTTTCTATAAAATCATCGGTTATTACTGCATTAGGAATTACTTCCATATCAATATTGTTTTTACCATTTAATATATAATCTTTATCAATATTAGAAATGATGATTTTTTTATCAAAACTATGTAAGATTTCCCTCTCATATTTTAACACGCGTTTTTTATCTATTCCGTACATTAACTTCCACAGTCCAATTTTCTTAATTTTAAATGCTTTTTCATAGTTCATAGAGATCGCATCTACATAATCTATAATCTTAAAAATAGATTTATTCTTAACATATTCGCTAGTTCTAATGGTATTGCAAAATGCTATATCATAATTTTCAATATTATTATTTATCCATTGTTGAACTTTATTATGATAAAAGTAATTGACCTGTAACGGATTTTTATTTAATAGTAATCCTTTTAGAGTATTTAAATAAAATTTCTTCCTGTTCAAATCAAAAGAAAAAGCATTTGTTGCATACTTTTTAATTTCTAATATTACTTTCTCATTTGTAATTTCTTCATTTAAAAATAACACATCAACATTATAATGCTTAGACAATAGTTTTAAATTTTGTAACATTCTAATTTTATCTCCACCTATAGCAGGAAATGGGGGTCTAAAAAAAATAAATAGAAGTTTTTTAGCATCCATTATCTTTTTCCTTTAATTAAAATTAAATCTTTTGAATTAATAACTGCTAACAATATCCATGGTATTGGATTACTAATTTGCGCTTGTACAAAAATTAACATTAAGGGGAGAACCCATTGTAATCCTCTTTTAATTTTATCATCCGTTTTTTGCAAAAAACTCCATATAAAAAACCCCAACAAGGGAAAAGAGAATACTCCGATGTCTCCTGTTAAGTTAGCAAAATAAGTTTGTGCTTTAAGTGGTAAATGATTTAAATAAAGAGGTCTAATAACCTCGTGTCTGGACATTAAATCATCAAATTGTTCTCCAACTACATAAAAGTTATTTTGAAACTCTCCGATTCCCCACCCAAAGGGGGCGTATTCGATGGATAAAAAACCTAGGGTGTTGATAATAAACCTTGTGCTCCCACTAACTTCTTTTAATAATAGATTCTTAAAATTTTCACTATTGGATACATTATCATAAATATTGCCAAGTACTTCGACCAATCTACTGTTTTCAAATATAAAAAACGGTATAAGAAGTATCAATATAAAAAAAAAGAACACTATAATTCTTTTTGATTTTATTATCTGAATTCTTCTTAACGGGTTGTTCCCCAAATAATAAAAAAGCAAATAAATACTAGAATATAAAAATACCAATGCTGATTTAGATATAATAATTATGGCAATAACAAGAAGTTTATATTTTAGTAAATTCTTTTTCCCATTTAGGTGTAAAATATCTAATGCAACTAAAAGTAATACTGACGGAAAAGCAAAGTAACTTGGTTCAGGAGCAAATAAAGTAACACCCCTTATCTCTGAACCATCTATCCATCCTGGTCTTGGAATAAATAATTCATAAAAATTTTGCACCAAAGCATAAGCTATTGGTATTTTCAATAAAAGTACGATCGCTACAGTTGCATAAAGTATTACAACCCATTTTACAATTTTTTCAGATATTAGCTTAGAGTTATTTAAAAAAACAAAGTATACCGCAGGTCCTACTAAATATGTAAAATAATCAATAAGTCCATTCTTCTTAATAATAATTTGAAAGAGGACATAAACACTCAATAAAATGAGGTGCAAAACCAACAAAACATCTTTTGTAGTAACGGTTATCTTCTTAACCATTAAGTAAAATATAGATAAAAAGAAAATAATAAAGGGTTGAGTTTCAATAGAAATAGGAAGCTTTTTTAAATATATAAAAAAACAAAGCAGAAAAATTAAATTAATAATTTTGCTTTCTCTAACATAGTATTTAATGTTTTCTTTCAAAATTATTTATCGAAAATTTTCTTAATCCATTGTTTTATATACAATTCATCTATACTTTTATTCGAATCTGTTTTCTTTTCTATAAAAGAAATTTTTAAATTTTTCCAAAAAGAGTTTAACTCAAAAATTGAAATATTATCTGCTGAATAAAAATTTTCTTTTACAATATTTTTATTTGTTGTTATTATTTTACACCCATATGCCAATCCTTCCAAAACTCTCATCGTGAATCCTGTTTGATTGGGGTGTTGAATATCGATTGTCGCCTTACTATTTAAATATAATTTTTTCAATACCTTTTTGGAAATAGGGTAATATTTTAAATACATTGGATTTAAAAATTTCCCTTTTAATAAAACATTGCGAGCATAATGATGCCAGGGTATATATAAATGGTTGTAAAATACTATTTTTTTTTGGCGAAATTCTTTTGACATTTTTTTTACAAAAAAATACCTTTCGTCAGTATAACTTCCAACCATAAGAAAATCTATTTCTCTTAACATATTTGTATTTGACTTGTTTTTAATCGTATGAAAATTCGATAAATATTCAAGTTCTTTATTTTCATTCGCATCCTTATGGTCAAAAGAAAAACATTTGTCAAATAAATCAAGAATATACAAATAATTTGTTTTTCTTTCTAAATTATTTCTTGCAATAGAATCCCACTGATATGTAATTAGTTTAATTCCCTTGTTATCCTGTTTAATCTTCTGAATAAATTTTCTTGTAATACCTTTTCCGTTTATTAAGAAAAAATAATCTATTCTGACTTCTTTTATTTTATCATAAATTTTATCGTAATATTCCTTACTATACTTTGTGCTTAACTTTCTTTTTAGCGCGACTAATGCTCCCTGAGGTTGATCGGGATAAAACAAAACATTTGCCCCTGTTTCTTTTAATGCATTTATGAGCTCAACATGATAATGAAAGATTATAGGGGTAATAAGTAGAATTGTTTTATTCTTCATTATTTGTAATTTTCGGTAAGTATAATGCAATTATCTTTTCTTTTTTATGCATATAAATAGTACAAATAATATTTAATACAATATAACTAACAGATATAGCTATCGAAGCGCCTAAAACACCATACTTAGGTATTAATAAAAAGCATATCATTAAATTAAGAATCGCCGAAATAATATAAATATTTCTAAACACCTTCTGCTTATTTGTAACCATCAAGTACACTCCGGCTACCCCTGTTATTGCGTATATAAATTGACCCGTTATTAAAATTTGTAAAGATGTTTTTAATTCTATATCTAATCCAAATATCTGTAGTAAAAATTTGGAAAAAATGATGAGTAAAATAATTACAGGCACAGATAGTATAAATATAATTTTAGATGAATATAGAATTGATTTTTTCAATTCGTTTGTTTTATTAGCCCAAAACAATTCAGCAAACTTAGGCCCGATAATGGTAGAGATCGTTAGAAATATTAAACTCCCAGCTAGAGAAATTTTATAAATTATGGTATAGTCTCCAACTTCTTTAGAATCAAAATAAATTTCTAAAATAAACAGTCCCGATTCAGAAAGAAAAAAAGCAGCAAGACCCATTATTAATAAAGGAATTGATGGGCTTAATAGTTCTTTACTTGAAATATTTCCTTTTTCACTATTTACAAACCCATTGTTATACCTAATAGTGCTAAACATAGAAAACCCAAAACCAATAAATACTGATACAGCTATCCCATATAAGGTTGAAAGCTCATTTAAATCATAAAAACTCAGAACAAATAGTGCTATTATTATTAGTAGTGGATTAATAATATTTCTTATAAATTCTGATACGATAATCTTCTTAACTCCTCTAATATATTCTATATTAAATACAGTTAATATATACATTGGTGATATAATGCTAATTATCTTTAACGCCCTGGCGTATTGAACATCTTTATAGAAGTTCAATGCAATATAATCCGAAAAGAGGTATAAAAAAAAAGCTCCCAAAAAAGAAGCAGGTACAACCAATTGTAAGCATTTATTATATAGTTTCCTTAGTTTGGTCTTATCATTTATATACTCCCCTGTAAATCTTGTAATTGAGAAGTTTAATCCTAAAGTAAATACCATTGCTAAAAATAGCATTGTAACAAATGATATATTATATATTCCAACTGCTTCAACGCCAATTTTCTTTGAAATGTAAAAGATTAAAACATAATTTAGAATGATCCCGGCTATTTTAAAAATAAATGCCAAACCACTTTTAAATAAAATCTCCTTAAAATGAATGTTACTCATTTTTTTGATCTCCTTTTTAATTATTGTTTAGCTTTTACCAGGTATTGAACCGTCAAGAACTCTTCAAAAATTTTGAAAGTTATTGTATTAACCAGCTTTAAAAAAGGTTTTTTATCAAGTCTGGTGAAAGAACTAACGATAGTATCTATTCTAAAACCAGAATCAATAACAAGCTGTTTTATATTTCTTCTACAGAAAAATCTTAAATGAGTATAGTCAAAAATCCCCCTTTCTTCATAAGAAAAATCTCCTTTAATAAATACTTTATAAATCGCTTTTATGTTTCTAATATTGGGGATGCTTATTAAAATTTGTCCATCATCTCTTAGACAATATTTAATTTTATTCAATATTTTTTGTGGTTCAATCAAATGTTCTAAAACATCTGCTAATATAATCACATCAAAGTATTTTTTATACTCCGATAAATCAACATTTTCTATATCTTCATTAATAAATCGATCAATATTAGAATTGTCTTTATTTTTAGTTATATCAATTCCAATAACTTCAACCGCCATTTTTTTTTCTTTTAAATACCTTAATGTTTCTCCATGCCCAGCACCAACTTCCAATACCCTATATCCTTTATCAAATGTTAGCAGAGATAATAAATCTAACCTAACATTTTGATAATAGTCTTCTTTTTTTTCATAATTCATTAGACTTATTTTTTTTTAACGACTTGGTATTATTACCTATAAAGTAGGTGTTTTACTTAAACACTTTGTCATAATAATAATATTCCATTCACCTTAACATCCCTAAAACCTTAACGTTAACAATATATTTATGTTTTTGAAAAAAGGATATGGCTGACTCAGGGTGGGTACATTTTATAATTCACCCGAATTGGCTCTATGAATTTTCTTAATTAAATATAAAATTTGGAATTTCTATATGTCAATCTTGACATTAATATTAAATTTTTTTGGTATTAAAACTTCATTTTTTCATTAAAGGAATAAAGTTTGGTTATTTATTTTTATAGTTAATTAAATAAGAATTTAATTGTCTGAATAAAATAAAAATCAACATTAACAATCCAAACCCAACCCCCAAGAGAAATGTATATCTTTTAAATAGATTTCTTTCCTTAACGCCTACTTTACTAAAAGTTGATACCACATTTAATATTTCTGTTGTTTCGGCTTTTTCTTTATTATTATCTATTAACTCTTCATTGAGTTTTAAACTTTCACTAAATAATTCAATTTCTTCGGTTTTCTTGACTCCTTGCGCTAAGGTAATACTAGTGCCTGTTTCCATTTTTTTGGCCTCGGTAATCAACACTTCATTATAGATCTTTCTAAGGGTATCTACTTCCTGTAAAGATTTTACCAGTACATTTTCATTTTGAAGTAAGTTCTGATCATTGATCTTTTTTTGATTTTTAAAATAAGGATTATTCTCAACTGAGCTTATAATGGGAGTACTCAACTCCTCAAAAATAGTATTATTCAGAGATTTTACCTTTATTCTGTGCAGCTTATAATTGTAATCAGTAAAGGATTTTTTGAATTCCTTTACATTAATATTTCTAACCGTGGTGGTATCTACTTCTTGGATGAATTCATCAAAAAATTGATACTTTTCATTTTCATTTTTGATGGGTTCAATGTAAAACCCCTTTAATTTGGCCGCTTCAAGTACAGGAATTTTCAAGGCATCGGCCAGTAGGATTGAGTCTTTTTGTTTTACCAATTCATGATAATAATGAATATTCTTATACAACTGCTGGGCACTTTTAAAATTAGGTTCAACGATCATGGTTGAAGAGTATTGCTTCGGTAAAGTCAGATCTAAATACAAGCCTAAAGCGGCACCAATCACTATTGAAATTCCCAATTTTAGTGCATTGTTCCTTATAAAAAGTAGCAATAAAATTAAGTAGTGGAATATCGTTTTAAAAAATTGGCCAATCGCATTAAAAAGATTTTGAAATCCTTTACCAATAACTTTAAATAAACTTCCTAAATCTACTTCTCCGTCTTGAGGTATGTTTTGATCTGCCATTTTTAATAGTTAACCTGTTCTTATTAAAATATTTGCTCCAGTATTTTTTGTGTAATTGCATAAGTTGGACGTACTCCTGAGGTGCCTAAACCTCCCGACGCTAAAGTGCCTCCCGTTTCTAAAGGATTATCCGACGCATAATATGCATACCTTACTTTTACATTTTCTGAGATATTCCCTCTAATTTTAGATGCCGATTGTATGGCTTTCTGGTAATGCGCACCTTCCATTTCCAATCCAACTGCATTCCATGTTGAATCATGGAAAAAAGATAATAAATCTCTGTTTTGTAATGAGGTACCCAGAACCGTAACCATGGTACCTTCATAGACATCAACACCAAAGCCCTCTAAATCATCTTTTTTAAGTTCATTTTCAAATGGATAATTATCAGCGGTCCCTTCAAAAATATGCGCTGATGGTATCATAATATCGCTTTTACCTCCTTCTAAAATTCCTGCTTTCCCCATAATCGAAACAGATTCAACATTTAAATAATGTATTTTACTATTCTTACAAATGTACGGTTTTAACAACTCATCCATTGTTTCGAATGCCTGCTCTCCAAATGCATAATCCATTACAATTAGTACCGGTTTTTTATCTTCATTATTTGAATTTGTAAGAGTATAGGATGATTTACTAAAATCAATTTTTGATGTATCAATAATCTGCACATTGATATTGGTTCCAGAGTTATCTTTAACATAGGTCAATCCCGCACTAGAGGCCTGCTCTTTTACTTTTTTTCGTAAAGAATCACTGTCATCATCACTTAATAATTCAAACAGGGCCAATTCTTTGTATTCTTTTACTTCTTTCGTCAAAAAAATAGGCGCATAAATTGAATTCATAACACTATGCATGTTAGCACTAATAATATGAATAGGCCTATTTAACAAGCTTTCTTGTTCCAAAACCTGTTTTATATTATTTGCCCATTTTTCTCCATAGATGTGATGGCCAATGCTTTCTCTTAAGGCTGAACTGAATGTAATAGTTCTTTTTTGATGCGAAACGACTTCTTTTATAGCCAATTTACCCATCCAAAATATGGTATGGAAAAATTTATTAGGATCTTCTTTTTTAGAAAATGCTGCATCCATTCTTTTAACTTCATTGAACGTTCTTCCGAGTATGCTTGCTAAATGAGTTAACCCTACCTCTCTTTGATTGTTAGATAGTTTTTTATTATTGATAACAATATCTTCTAAATATCCCCATTCACGAATAGTTTTACCATCTTCATCAAGTAAAACCCTATCTTTAATTTTATGGGATTCTATGAATAAAAAAGTTAAATGGGTAAGAATATCATAAATTTCAGAACGTCCTCTGGTAATTTCAATATTCATTTGGTCTTTATCGATGCGATAGCAATTTCGTCTCCTTTTTGATGGAATTATGGGTTTAAAATGTGATTCATTATACCCTTCATCAGCTGTAAGGTTTATAAACTGACATTCTTCAATACCTTCCGGTAATCTGTCAATTACATATAGCAATCCGTCTAATTCTACCTTTTCATCAGCAATTGATCCATAGATTTCAGGGCGCAATAGTAATAATGATGCCCGTAGTGTTTCACCTGAAACTCCAGCTGGTTTATAAAAACCTCTAATGAATAAATGCCGCATGGTAATATATAACCGTTCAATAGCATTTGAAGATTCCTGAGATTTGGTTTGTTTAATTGGGCTCATTCAAAAAATTTAGGTAAAGGTATTAATTGAATTTTTGACAGTTGGCTTACTTTAGGATTTTTTGATATTTATTTCCATCTTTTAAAATTTCAACAGCTTCAATTATTGATATGTCGTGGTGTACTTTATGGATATATTCTCCTTTTTTATAATAATATCTTCTTACAATTTCATTTGTTAGCGTTTCTTTAATCTCAGATTTATTCGGACCTAATTCTTTGATCTTTTCTATTCTTATTTTATCCAATAAAGCCTGATACTCTTTTTCAATTTTAGACTTATATCCATCTTTTTCAGCTTTTTTGGTAACTTCTTCCAGCATTTTTTCAGTATCTATTTCAAAAACCACATTTGAAGAGTTCAAATAATCTAAAAATTGTTGATAATCGTTATCTGAGAAAACAAACTCTTTTGAAGAACCAACATCTGTATTGTTGTTATAATAGTTTGTGGCATAATTAAAAAGTGCATCAGATTTTAGCAATGCTTTTGTGGCATTTGTTCTTTCAATTGCTTTTAGCTTTATATCGGGCTCGATACCGCCACCATCATAAACGGTTCGCCCATTTTTAGTTTTAAATGAATTTATTTCTTTATCAGAGAATTTAGGCACATTTCCCTTTTCATCTCTATGAGTATAGTCTAACTCCTGAATGCACCTACCACTGGGTGTATAATATTTAGAAATAGTCAATTTAAGTTGTGTTCCGTAGGTTAACTTTCGATAGCGTTGTACTAGTCCTTTCCCAAAAGAGCGCTCTCCAACAATAACCGCTCTATCTAAGTCTTGCAATGAACCTGCGACAATTTCTGAAGCTGAAGCTGAATAGTGATCAATTAATACCACTATTGGTATTTCTAAATCTAACGGTGCTCTTTTGGTTTTATAAACATCACTCCATTTTTTTACCTTTGCTTTTGTTGTGACAACCACTTCATCTTTTGGTACAAAAAAGTTTGTGATCTCAACCGCTTCATTCAATAAGCCTCCCAAATTACCTCTAATGTCTAAGACTAATTTTTTCATTCCCTGAGCTTTCAAATCTTCAAAAGCTTCTTTGACCCGACTTGAGGCCTTTGTATTAAACTTAATAAATGAAATATAGCCAATTTCATCA